>Ga0208879_1000042_pt1 | contig 131770 bp, 138 predicted proteins | sample Knorr_S15_td_Bot_FD_185605 | JGI IMG/M metagenome (GOLD analysis project Ga0208879, IMG submission 185605) | Marine microbial communities from Southern Atlantic Ocean transect - Knorr_S15_td_Bottom_ad_5009_LV_A (SPAdes) (version 2) | ecosystem: Environmental > Aquatic > Marine > Oceanic...
AGCCGCAATCAGTTGAGTATCTAAGTCATCACAAAGCGCGCATGTTGGATCTGACTCAGGGGTAAAGGGGATTGGTTCAGGTAGTTTGAAAGGTTCTGTAACACTTGGCGGCGTTTCGACAACATCGTGAGGATCGGCCATTTCCTCTTCTAATTGGAAATATAACAAGCCCGCTAAAAAGATCAATGCAATTGTTACGAAAGTGCCTAGTTTTTTGTTTTCCATAATCAGCTCATGTTATTAAACTAGTTGTTAGTTTAAAAGCTGAGTATGAAAGCGCTATGAAGTCGTTATGAACTTGGTATGAAGTTTGTAATGTGGCGTTATGATAAAGGAAATATTAATGAAACTGTGGTGCTAGGAGGGGTTTCGGTGCTTGTAATTTTGAGGCTACCTTGGTGCAATTTCATGATGGTTCTGACAAAACGAAGACCAAGACCATTGCCTTTTTGGCCTGTGAGTGGGTTAGCTTCTGAATAATAAGTGTCGCCAGAGAAAACAGCTTTTATCACGGGTTCAGTCATTGCTCTCCCTTGATTTGTTACAGTTAATATAATCGCCTCTTGATTGGTAGTGACATCGATGTTAATGACACTATTTTGTTCACTATAGTTAATGGCATTATCCAAAATATTCATTAATGCTTGTTCTACAAGTAGGGGCTCACCTGTAATTTCTTGTTGAGTGCCTTGGTAATCGCAGGTGACTATTGCTTCAGCCATCTTGTATGAATGCCTCAATAGAACTTTATGAATCATGTTATTGAGACCAAGCTGTTCTGGGCTTTCCAGTTCGTTAATGTTATCAATTTTCGCCAACTCCAAAAGCCTTTCTACTAGAACACCCATCCTCACACTGGTCGTATTAATATCGTTGATAGCAAGGTCTATTTGATCTTCTGACATTTTATTGCCAAGCTCTTGAAGGTTTTTACTATTTGCACCAATCGAAGCAATAGGTGTGCGCATTTCGTGGGCCATCGTGTATAGAAATTGCTCTATATGCTGGTTGCCCTCTAACTTATTACGAAGTGTAGTGACTTCATTAATAAGGAGCGAGAAATCTTTTGAAATAAAGTTCAGTTTTTTTGGCTTCTCACCTTTGATCAGTTGTTGAATGTATTTAATTGATTTTTTGATTGCATCGGTAATCATAAAGCCAAAGATAACTGTAAACGCGAGCAAAATAAGCAATGTCACACTCATCAATGTTAGTTGATTGGTTAATTCATCTTTAATTTCTTTAAGCTGAGTATTGAGGGTGCGTTCTTGTATTCTGTCCTTTGCTAATTCGCTATTTTTGCTAGCGAGTTGATTGATCAAAAGGCCAACTTGTGCTTGTGAATCGTTTAACTCGTCTGCCATACTGCTTATTGCATCTTCAAAAAAATTAAATTCAGAAATAAACCCTTCGTTTGATTGGTTAATTGATTCTTGTAGTACTAAGTTTTGTTCAATAACAGAGGCGAACTGTTGTCTTAATTGAGAATAGTCTGATGTAAATATTGTTTTGTCTATTGTTGTTTCAAAAATAGACAAAACAATTGCATCGAGAATCTCTATTTGAGGTAATTTTTGCCCTATGTTGGGCTGTTTCTCGGCTAAGTCAATCACAGGACCGATTAAAGTTGTTACTTTAGCAGTAGTCATTGCATCAGTTACAAAGTTCAAAGTAGCACTTGCAGTTGAACCACCGTTTGTGCCACTAATTGCCAAGGATGCTGCGCTTGTTGTTGAGCCAAAACCGCTATCCTTGTCAGAGCTTGCGTTGCCTGATATAAGAATGTCAGCTCCAGAAGTGGGTGATATTTGCTTACTTTCAAAGGTTGTAAGCTCTATTAATGCTGTTTGCTGACTTGCGTGCTCCATCTCACTAATAACACTTTTTAATATTTCAGATAAGGCAGCTTCAATTGTGAGGTTTTGTTGTGTTATTGCTAATTCCCTTTCGGCCATAGAAAGAGTATTTAGAAGATTTTCGATCTCTAATTGGAGTGTGGCTTTGCTAGTATTAGCATTTTGGGTGGCTTTCCAGTATAAATCTTTAGTGGATTCTAGCCTACTTTCAGTTAAAGAGAGCCTGCCATAGGAATAATAGAAATTAATAGCAACCGCGATAGCTGCAATCGCAAAAATCGCTATGATTGTTGTTAACTGAATTTTTAGACGGTGTTTTTTCAATATTCTCCCTCTATGCTTTCGACAGTTTAAGTTCTTAAAGGTTAAGTAATGTTAATTATTCTGATTGTCGTGGTAGGCGTAACCCCAGCCAACATGGGTTTTAATTATCTCAATTGCTGTTCTATTGTTGCTTGTTTGTGTAATTGCTTTGCGTATTGTGCTTACATGCTTAGCGAGCAATCCAGATTCTAAGTGTGTACTCATGCCCAGAGCAACTAATATTTCCTCTTGATTAAAGGTTGTATTCGGGTTTTTATAGAGTATGTCAGTAATTCTGTATTCCAATTTAGTTAGGTGGAGTTGCTGGCCATCGAAAGTAAAATCATGTAAATCATGATCAGGTGTAAGGCTCGGCAGTGTGCTCAAAGCTTTTTCAGACTTACAGTTCATCAACATGCTGATATAAATGATGAGTTCTGTAAGTTGGGCGCTCTTTTTGACAAAGCCGTTACAACCTAGTTTGTCGCCCCTCTTCATATTTTCTGCTGAGTGGTGCGCTGTAAGAATCATTGCAAATGCGTTGTGGCCTTGATTGCGAATTTCTTCCAACACTTCAAAACCATCTATACCCGGGCCGAGTTTTAGGTCAAGCAGAATTAAATCAATTTTCTCAGGGTTTTCAAAAAAATACTCAAGCGCTTCTTCGCCCGTAGTGACGTGGTGGTATGTAAACCCCTCTATCTCGAGACGTGTCATTACTGGATTAGCAAAAGTGGTCTCGTCTTCGACAAGGAGAATATGGTGTTTTTGTTGAGTCATAGTGGGCTCATTCTAATGAATTATTAATTCGTGGGTAATGTTTAATGCCGCCCTTCATACAATCTTCATACCAACATCAGCTGAGTTTCATGTTGAAACTTTATAGTGTTATCAAAGAAGTAACACCTTGCTCACAAAACCCAAAAAAATGGAGTAGCTATGATCAGCACAATCACTAACCAAAAGAAAAATAGATTTCCAAGAAAAGCAATTATGTTAGCTTTTCTTCTTTTTATTGCGCTGGTGTTTTCATTGGTTGCATGCTCTCCCGTGTTGCAAGATGTCATTAAGAATTCAAATGCCGGAGAGACAATAGTTATTTATGATCCAGATAAGCAGCTAAATAAAGGCTCTTCGAGTAGCTATATTGCGTCTAGTAGTTATGTTGCGGAAAGTCAGAATATCCTTTATGAGATGGCTTCAGAGGCCGAATACAGTAAGTCAAGTGGCGCTGTCTATTATTATTATTCATTTGCCGAGGAATCGTTCGATGAGTTTAATCAAGAAAACTATTCTTCAATAACCAGTAATTCGTTCAAAAACACAACAGACGACCCTCTCTCAACACTATCGATTGATGTTGATACGGCAAGTTATGTTCACATGAGAAGGTATCTTCAGCAATACGACCAATTACCGCCAAAAGATGCCATTCGTATCGAAGAGATGATCAACTACTTTAGTTATGACTATCCTCAGCCGCAAGGCGATGTGCCTTTTTCGGTCACCACAGAGATCAGTACAGCGCCTTGGAACAAGAATCATCAACTTGTTCATATTGGCATTCAAGGTAAAGCGATTGATTTAAGTGAGGCTCCTGCGTCTAATCTTGTTTTTTTAATCGACACCTCTGGATCAATGTCGGGCGATCTTCCTTTGGTGCAACAGTCCCTCAACATGCTTGTTGACAACCTAAGGAAGCAAGACACGATCTCGATTGTCGCCTACTCAGGTTCTGCAGGCTTGGTTTTGCCAGCAACATCTGGTAATAATAAGCAAAGAATCAAGGAAGCCATTAATCGTTTGCAATCGGGTGGTTCAACTGCAGGGGGTGCCGGCATTAATCTAGCTTATAAGATGGCCAAACAAAACTTCATTCATAGTGGCAATAACCGCGTCATTATCGCAACAGATGGTGATTTTAATGTTGGTGTTTCATCTGAGGGCGAGTTGGTCAGGCTTATTGAAAGCAAGCGCGAAGACCATATCTTCTTGTCGGTCCTAGGTTTTGGTTATGGCAATTATCAAGACGCACAAATGGAGCAATTAGCCGACAAAGGCAACGGTAATTACTCATACATAGATGGCTTATTAGAGGCAAAGAAAGTATTGGTGAAAGAAATGGGTGGAACATTATTTGCCATTGCCAAAGACGTCAAGATTCAAGTTGAATTTAACCCTGAGAAGGTTAAATCTTATCGATTGATTGGTTATGAAAATAGGTTACTCAACAAAGAAGATTTTAACGACGATAAGAAAGACGCAGGAGAGCTTGGCGCAGGACACACAGTTACAGCTCTCTACGAAATCATTCCAGCGGATTCGGAAGAATCAACAGGCTCAGTTGACGCCCTAAAGTATCAACAAACTTCTGTCACAACTACTGCTAGGTCAAGCGATGAAGTAATGACTGTTAAGCTCCGTTACAAAGAGCCAACAGGTGATACCAGCCAGTTGATAGTCATGCCTGTGCTTGATGAGCAAGTCACATTCAAAGAATCGTCTAATAATTTTAGATTCTCAAGTGCTGTTGCGGCTTTTGGCATGCTTTTGAGAGATTCAAAGTTTAAAGGTGATATCACTTTGGAGACAATACAAGAGATTGCAAGAGAGTCAAAAGGGCTTGACAGAGAAGGCTATCGAGCGGAATTTATAAGATTGGTTGAAATAGCAGAAATATTTGTTAGCAGTAATTAATTTTCCATTCATCAAAAGACGAGGTATCTATGAAAAATAACAAAAGAACAATTAAAACGATATTGGCAAGTGCTTATTTTACTTGTATTTTATTGATTTTTTCAAACGGTGTTTTGGCGCAAGGGGGCGGTTTCTCGGTTGAAAGCGATGATGGTGCAATTGTACTAAGTGATGTGAACGCCGAGATAAATATCAATGGACCCTTTGCAGAGACCACACTAGAACTTGGTTTTGAGAATACTTCATCAAACCTATTACAGGGTACTTTCAAAATCAATTTGCCGGGTGGGGTAATCATTAGTGATTTGTCATTAATGATTAATGGTCAATGGGAGGACGGCGAACTAATTGAAAAACACAGCGCTCGCAAGCAATATGAAGCAGTGGTTCGTCGCAAGGTTGATCCTGCGGTACTTTCATGGATTAATGGCTCGATTTATCAAGTGCGCATTTATCCATTTCCTGCCAACGATAAAAGATGGATAAAAATCAAATATTGGCAAGATTTGTCCAATAGTTCATCAGATTGGCAGTATTTGCTACCATTAGCTAAGAATCAAAAACTTGATACTTTTAAAATGCGCCTCACAGTGGATGCGCCTGCACTTGAATCCGTGATGCTTTCAAAAGACTATCAGCAAGTGGCATATCTTAAAGCTATTGCTAATAACAATCATCGTTTTGAGGCTTTAGCAGTCGAAGATGATTTCACGATTCCAGGTGATTTTACGCTGGATATTTCTCATTCGAATGATCGTCGCAATGCTTGGGTGGCAAAGCATACACCCGAAGGTGAGTATCCTTACTTTGCTGTGCATTGGTTAGAAGATTTAGAGCCTATTAAAAGGCAACCTTCAAATAAGTTACTTATTTACATTGACACCAGTTTAAGTATGAATGACACCAATGTTGACGATTTGAATAGTTTTATTGGTGATTTGATACACAAATCAGCAGCAAGCACTCAAGTTGTCATTAAGTCGTTTAACCATGCAGTGCATGACATTATAGCGGCAAAGGCGAAAAATTTAAGTGACTACCAAATAATGCCGGTGTTTGATGGCGCCAGTAATTATCAAGCTGTATTGCAAGACATAGCCAATAACAACAAAGGCAGTGACGTTGTCATTATCACTGATGCACAGGTGAGTATGCAGACCGAACAAGCACTTAAACGTTTCGAGAATTTGGGTGTTAGTTTGTTCTTTTTACCGGCTAATAATACATTCTCACAGTACTGGAGTAGTGCTTTGGCGTCCGCAAATAACGGAAAAATACTGCCTATTTTGGGTACAGACTTTGCCACTATTTGGGGAGAGTTTTCTAAGGCCTCATGGCAAATATTGAGCTATGAAATTGATCAAGGAAATGTCAACGAAGTGTTTCCACAAACCGGCGCTAAAATTAGTAGTAAAGGCGTTAAAGTTGCCTTTCGTTCTATTAATTCGAAGCCTGGCTCTATCACACTGAAATTGAAAGCGGGTGATCAGGTTAGGGTGCTTTCAGCTAATTTAAGCACGGCAATCATCAGTTCTTCTGCAGAAAAGCTATGGGCTTATCGAAAGTTGTTTGAGCTTGTGGGCAGTTCAAGAGATTTATCCAAAGAAATCTTATTGCACGCTAAGCGCTATCAAATCGTCTCTCCACAAACATCCTATATAGTGATGGAGCCGGGTATGCCTTTAATGACTTCTGAGAGTGAGAGTAGAAGTGCAAGACTCAGTGCTGAAGAGCACAGAGATAGTTTAGAAGTAGGAGATTTGATGGATGAGTTAAATGCAGAGATGGAATTAGGAGTGAGAATGATTACACAGCAAGAAGTTGCAGAAAGTCGTGCGGTTGAAAGTATGGCGTATATAGCTAGTGTGGACGATTCGTGGAGTACAAGTGCAAGTTTAAATGGAGTAGTTACGTCAATCGGTGAGGCGTCAATGTCGGAGGTTTATGATTTAGCGGAAGAATCGACGTCAATGGAATGGCGAGTCGAAGCTCCTGATAACACATTGCGCAGCATAAGCAGTGAATGCTGGGGAAATTGTGAAGGTGGTGGTACTTCTGCTACTGCAACACTTGATTTAACAGACGGTTCTATGCATAGTGTTTCAATGTCTACTTCAATTGGCCCAGTATCAATCGCTGTTCATTTAAATGCTGCCAGGGAGGTGTCCGATTTTGTTGATGATCGTTTGGAGGTTGTTTCTGGAGATGTTTCAGTCATTGATAACGACTGGCGCACATTGAATTCTAAAGGCACCGCAGTGTGCCAAAAAACCACCCATAGTGTGCGGATGCAGCGTCATTCACATGGCAGGCTTGGCATTCGATACGATGATTATTCCGTCAAAAAACCACCCATTTACTTCATTAAACGAGATTGGGATTCTGTTCGATTAAACAAAGAGTACTTCAATAATAGAGACTGCCATTTGAATGAAGCATGGTTTTTTATTGAGTATGCCCAGAGATTTTTTGAATTCAAGCAAAAGGATAGAGCGCTACGCGTGTTGTCTAATTTATTTGAGATTCAACAAGAAGATGGCAATAGCCTAAGGGCGTTAGGATTGTCATCGTCACTATTTGCGCAGCATGAGTGGGGAGAAATGGCATTCAATCTACTAACCCAGTTGCGCCCTGAAGAGGTGCAAAATTACCGAGATCTTGCTTGGTTATACGTAGAGCAAGGAAAATATCAAAAGGCTCTTGATGTCTTTCAAAACATGGGAAATGTTGAGTGGGATAGAAGGTTTCCAGCGTTGAGAGTGCTGGTCTCGAAAGAGGTTGGTGTCATTAAGGCGCTAATGAGCGAACATGGCAATCAACCAGCGCTTTATTCTTACATTACTTGGAATACTGATAATACAGACATTGATTTTTGGATTGATGAAGGTCATCCGAAATATTACTTGAATTACCGGCATTCTTATAAAAGTATAGGCGACCTTTCAAAAGATTTCACTGTGGGTTATGGTCCTGAGGTGTACTTCACATCAGATTCGAGGGTCAAGTCACTGAAGTTTTATGCTCATTATTATGGCGGTGATAACACCATGCAAAATAAATCTGTAGTCGGTAAGTTTAGCTCGATTATGTTTAATCAAGGTAGGCCAGTAATTAATACCGTTGTATTTCCTTTGTTTAATCGAGGTGATAGAGTGCGAGTTCAGTAGGTTTTTTTGCTTTCAACAACGGGTGGAGTTACATGAGTAACAGAATAGGTTTATTGCTTTTATTTTCAATCTTCTTGGGCGGTTGTAGCTTACTGGGTAGCGGTGAGAAAGTCAGAGAACCGGTTGGCGGTGGATTAAGTCCAAAAGAGCTTAATGAGCAAGCTGAGGATATGCTTGATTTTGGCCGAAGTGCTCAGGCGATTGACAGCTATAGAACGATCATCGCAGCCTTTCCCAGGTCAAAATACGCAGTTAACGCTAGAACGCAAATAGCCTATATCTATTATAAAACAGAGCAGTATCAGCAAGCTTTTCGTGAAATAGGCAAGCTCTTGGAGCGTTATCCAAATAGTGAAACAACTCATTACCTTTATTATTTGCGCTGCACAATTTTTGAGGAGCAGGCTAAATCATCTTTAGACGGCTTGTTGACAGAGAGGGCTCAGCGAGAAGTGCAAAGTCTACAAAAGGCACAGAGTTGCTATACAAACTTAGCGGATCAGTTTCCATCTTCTCCTTATGCCAAAGACGCAAAAACTAAATTAAGTGAGATTAACAATACGGTGGCGAGACATGAATTTTTTGTGGCACTTTATTACACCAACAATAAAGCACATATTGCTGCGGTAAACCGCTGTAAGTACATTATTGAAAATTATAAAAATACAGATTCTATTGCCGATGCTTTGCATCTAATGGCACTCAATTACGACGTTATGGGTGCTGTGCAATTGGCTAAAGATGCTCGAAGGGTGTTGAATCTTAACTTTCCAGAATACATGGCTGAATATGACTGAACTTATAAAACAAGCCGCGGAGATTATCAGAGATTCTGATGCTATTTTTATTTCTGCGGGCGCAGGAATGGGCGTGGATTCTGGCTTGCCTGATTTTAGGGGTAATAAAGGTTTTTGGAAGGCTTACCCATTGCTTGAGGAGGAGGGTTTATCTTTTCAAGATCTTGCAAATCCTGCTTGGTTTGAAAGCGATCCTTGTAGGGCTTGGGGTTTTTATGGGCATCGGTTTAACTTATATCAATCAACAACGCCACATAAGGGCTTTACAATTCTAAAAAAATGGTGCGATTCTAAGTCATTAAAGCCCTTTGTTTTCACCACAAATGTAGACGGTCATTTTCAAAAAGCGGGCTTTGCGGTGGAACAAATTTGTGAATACCATGGCTCAATCCACCACTTGCAGTGCGTTAAATCTTGCAATAATAATATTTGGCAAATATCTAAGTTGGATTTAGAAATTGATGCAAATACTTTGAGGGCAGAAGGAGAATTGCCTTGTTGTTCAAATTGTGGCGAAATTGCTAGGCCCAACATTTTAATGTTTAATGATTTCTCTTGGTTGCCAGCGCGCTCGACTCAGCAGAACAGACTGTTTGAGAGTTGGGTCGTATTGAACAGTAATTTAAGCATTGCAGCAATAGAGATTGGGGCGGGTAAAGCTATTCCCACAGCAAGATATGTTTCTGAATCAATGTCTAGCAAACTTATTCGCATTAACCCTAGAGATGCTGACGGTCCTGAAGGCACGATATCTCTTTCCCTTGGCTCTTTAGAGGCCTTATCAGCGATAAATGAACTACTAAATACAACTATTAATTGACGGAGGTTTTATGAATTCTGATTTTTCAATGGGCGACCTTAACAGAGACTCTGAAAGAATTAATCAAGTTGAGCTTCTTATAAAAGAAAATCCAGATAATTTGATTGATAAACTGGTTACTTTGGAGTCAAAAATGGAGACCTCAAATGGCGCTGTATGGATGCAGAAATATTACAAGATGATTCTTAATAAAAACGGTGGAGGTAATTGCTTGCATCAACTATCAAGTATATTTTTTGAAAAGGTGAAGCTACAGCCAGAGTTATTTGGTGAGGCTGAGAGTAAATACGTATTTGATGCAGCCTTTAAACTTATAGAAAAGGATCCTCAATCTAAGAATCTTTTTGAGCATTTACGTGGACTCGGTTCAGTATTGAGAACTTATGATGAGGCGGTGTTTTATTCTAACTTTTTCTACTGCTTAGATTTACTCGATATAGAAGAATCATTTGCAACCATAGGTGCTGAAATTTATGAAGACATTGAACAGGCAATTGGTGATAAGTGGGCAATATTTTCCTGTGGTACAGTAATACATCTAGAGGGTTTAACGGGTAATTTGTCTGAACACGCACTTAAAATAATCAAAAAATACGGCCCTGTATATCCAGGCACACCCTCAGGCGATATGATGCCTCCTGTTCAGCTTGGTGATAGAGATGATTGGTGTTTGGTTTCTTACCCGCACTGCGAAAAGATTTTTAATGTTGTTAATCTGCCATACTCTTACTATCCAGCCAATAGCATGGAGGGTAGGGGACTACGCGTTCAAGACTCTAAATCTCTCAAAATAGAGAAAATTTCTTGTTAAGGTGCATAGTTTTAATAATTAAGTCTAATTTGAGCCTATATACGAGTATAACTGCTTATAAGGCTAAAGGAATAAAGCTATCATAACGATCTATTGTACTCATAATTTTATTTAAATTAGCGTTGTATTGAGACTTTAGTGATACGGGTTTTTTGGATAGAAATATCGAAAATTATGCAAATGAGTGAATAGAGAGCTAAATTTCCGACCAGAAATACATAAGAGTGATGTTTATAAGCCAAAATCGACCTGTTTTGACGTTTTTAATACAGAAATGGGGTTTTGTTAAGCTTAGTGGAAAAATTGGCAAATTATGAAAATGACGCAAAAACGCGGGATATTTCTTGCATTATTATTGAGTCACGAAAGGGTTGTTAATATTGATAGAATTCTGAATCAAAAGACTGGCGCCACCATCCTTACTCGATAAAGACAAATATGATTTGGTTTTTTCGTCAAGTAGGGCGCCAGAATCGGCCAACAACTGGATACTTGCCCTTTTTCGATTGCGCTCATTTGCTTGGTTTTGTGCGACAGCATCCCAGTCAGTTAGAGAGCAGCCAGAAAAAGTAAAAATTTCTTGTTCAAATGCTAGTTGTATGGGTGTTTTGCCATTTTTATTTTTTAAATTGACATCGGCATTCGAGCTAATGAGTGAGGTCATCAGTTTAAAGTCCCACCCTTTGCTTTTTAAATGCAACGGTGTATTTCCATTATGATTTTGCGCATTAACCTCAGCACCAGCCTCTATTAAAAATGCCGTAATTGATTCGTCTCTAGCCAAATGTAAGGGCGAACTTCCGTCATTATCTTTTGCATTAACATCAGCGCCAGTCTCAAGCAAAACGGTAGCAGTTTCTGCGTTTTTGACAAGGTGTAGTGCTGTGGCACCGTTGTTATTTTTCGCATGAATTTCTGCGCCAGCATCTATAAAGAGCTGAGCCACTTCCTTGTTCCATACAAAGTAAAGCGGTGAATTGCCGTCATCATCTTTTGCATTCACATCAACGCCAGCCTCAAGCAAAATGGTGGCAATTTCAACATCGATATTTCGATGCAAGAGTGAAGCGCCACGATAACCGGTTGCATTAACATCAGTGCCAGCTTCAATTAATAACTTAACCATGGTTGGCTTGTCTTCAATATGAAAACTTAAGGCGTCGTACAAAGGGGTTTCGCCGTGATATCTGGAGACATTGATGTTGGCGCCGGCATCAATTAACATTTTAGGAATTTCAAGCGATCTTTCATGCTGTAGTGCAGTTCCTAAACTTGTCATTCCTTCATTCTGATAATTGATATTAACCCCTGCTTCGATTAGTGCTTTAACGATTAATGGATTGCCGTTATAGAGGATCGCAGGATGCAGCATTGTTTGCACGCGGCTGTATTGTATAAATTTCCTATTTGTTAAGCCTCTTTTAATGACACAGTCTTGCACAAGTTGAACAGTTGCTTCTTCCCAAAAAAGCACGGACATGATATCGCCGCAACCGAACTCGTCCAACTTTTGGACCGGCTTAGTAGTTTCTTCAGCTTGGCGTGTCTGAGATGGGGCTGTTGCAGATTCAATACCGTTAATGACAAGCTGTGATCTTGTAACCAATTCAAGTGTTGCTGATGTTGGGGTTGTGGAAAAAGCTGCCTCAAAATCAGCCGGACTTCCAATATCCTCAGCGCCAGCCTCAACCAGTAAACGAACAAGTTCCTTGTCATGCAATATGGGTTTTTTCACATTATTTAAAAGACTGTTACCGCTATTGTCTATTGTATTGATATCGGCACCCAAATCAATCAGCAGCTTAATCACGTTTAAGTTACTAAAGTATGATCTATTAACTTCAATGCTTAAAACACTATTTTCATTCTTATCAACCGCATTGACATCAGCGCCGCCCTTAATTAATAGTTTAATTACTTCGATGTCGCCTTTTCTCACAACTTGGTGCAATATTGATTTCCCATTGCTATCAACTGCATTGACATCCGCTCCCGCATCAATTAGCAACTTAACAACTGACTCATTGTCAGTAAACCATTCATTGGCCGCTTGGCTCAAAATACTTTGGCCGTGAATATTTTTGGTATTGACGTTGGCGTCTGCCTTAATCAATAACTCAATTATTTGCGTAAGCCCTCTAGATACTGCAAAGTTTAAGATGGTTTCGCCACGACCATCTTTTGAATTAACATTAGCCCCCGCATCAATGAGTGTTTGAATGATCAACGGCCCACTCAAAAAAGCACTATGCAAGGGTGTTCGGCCATTTTCTGCTCTTGCATTGACAGATGCGCCAGCTTTAATTAGCGCCTTAACAATGGTCAGGCTCTTACCAGAGGCTGCCTCATGCAATGGTGTTGTGTCATTGTCTGTTCTTGCATTAATGTCAACACCGGCATCAATAAGAGCTTGCACAATTAATGCATTACCACTAAAGGTTACCGCCCATTGTAGAGGGGTGTACCCATAAACGTCCTTAACTTCAATATCGGCCCCTGCATCAATCAGCATTGTGGCAATTTTTGGATTTTCCGAACAACAGGCTGCATAATGCAATGATATCGAGTCACGTTCATTTCTAAAATTGACATCAGCACCTGCATTGATCAATAATTGTATAACGAGGGGATTGTTAGAGCTCATTATGGCTGAGTTTAAGATACCCATTTCATCAAGCTTTGATGATGTAAACGTAACCACTTTACGGAGAATTGCGATGTCGAATGGCGTTTGGTTGGCTCTACTAATTGTTAATTTAACTATAGTCCCTGGCGCTCCTTTAAGCAAAGATGCCACCTCATCGTCAAATACGGTTCTTACATCTCTATCATCAATTTTTATAATTAGATCCCCTGCTTTGAGACCTGCATGAAACGCAGGCGTATCTCTAAACACTGAGTAAATAGCGAAAACATCACCCTCTGGTCCGTAAGACATGCCCAAGCCACCAAATGTTGCTATTGTTGTCTCAAGAGGGGCGAGGCGATCTATAACGCATTCATTCACCTCTTCAGCTGTAGCGTTCTGCCAAAACTCTTTGGACTCAATATCACCACACTCTCTAGCATGCGTAACTGTTGGAAGAAGCAAAGAAATACACAAAGCCAATAGGATGAAATAGTGATCCTTGATAGGCTTATTTAAATTGTAAGTGCTTAACATAAGTTTCTTAAATCAAGAAACTACAATGCTACTCAACGTGTGGAGAGAGGATATGAAGTTTAAATGAAGATCACTTTTATAAAAAGCGGTTAATAGAGTTTAGTTTCTAACAACATAACAACGTTGTTATGTTATGATGTTGTATATATATTTAATTAAATAGATGTTGTGTGAATAATTTATCTAAAAGATCGACCGTGTATTTTGAGGAAGATCTGCATAATGCTTTAAAGATTAAGTCTGCTACGACCCATCAGTCAATCTCTGAAATGGTTAATGAGGCGGTGCGTTTTTTGCTCAGAGAGGACCAGCAAGATATATCCGCCTTCAATGAAAGGGCGGGCGAGGAGGTGATTAGTTATGAATCACTACTCGATGATTTAAAGGCGCATGGCAAAATATAAGCTTTCGTTCAAAAAATCGGTTGCGAAAGATTTAAGAGATATTCCCAATAAGGATGTTGAGCGCATCCTCAAGCGTATTGATGCCTTAAGCGATGATCCAAAACCCAAAGGCGCAATCAAGCTAACAAATCAAGAGAGATACAGAATAAGACAAGGCGTGTACCGAATTTTGTATGAGATAAGGGATTTAGAACTTATTGTGCTTATTGTTAAAGTTGCACACAGAAAAGACGCCTATTAAGAGAATGAAAAAAATGCGGGGATTTCCCGCATTTTTATTGGATCAAATAGAAATTTTAGTACTTATATGTTTCTGGTTTAAATGGCCCGTCTTTCGGGGTATTAATATAGTTTGCTTGAGTGTCAGTCATAATTGTGAGTACCCCACCAAAACCACCCACCATACCGGCAGCAACTTCCTCGTCAAGTTTTTTAGGAAGGATTTCAACGGTAATTTTGGCTGATTTGTCAGCTTCAGGTAAATCGGCAAATTTTCGCTCGAACAGATACATTTGCGCCAACACTTGGTTGGCAAAGGAGCCGTCCATAATGCGGCTTGGATGGCCTGTTGCGTTGCCTAAGTTGACCAAGCGACCTTCGGACAAAAGGATTAAATAATCGGTTTTACTTTCTGACCTAAAGACGCGATGCACTTGCGGTTTAACCTCATCCCACCGCCAGTTGTCACGCATGAATTGCGTATCAATTTCATTGTCAAAGTGGCCAATATTGCACACTACCGAGCCGGGCTTTAGTGATTGAAGCATTGCAGAATCACAAACATTGATGTTGCCCGTTGTGGTGACAATCAAATCCGTTGTTGAAAGTAGGATTGTGTTGATGCCTGCAATTGTGCCGGTGTTGATGCCGTTATTGTAAGGTGAGACCACTTCGAAGCCGTCCATACAAGCTTGCATCGCACAAATTGGGTCAATTTCACTGATCTTAACAATCATGCCTTCTTGGCGAAGAGATTGTGCCGAACCTTTGCCAACGTCGCCATAGCCAATAACTAACGCTTTTTTGCCAGACATCAACATGTCTGTGCCGCGCTTGATGGCGTCATTTAGTGAGTGACGACAGCCGTATTTGTTGTCATTTTTTGATTTTGTAACAGCATCGTTGACATTAATTGCTGGCACTTTAAGTTCGCCATCGGCAATCATTTCGATTAAGCGGTGTACGCCTGTTGTTGTTTCCTCACTGATGCCATGAATGTCATTGAGCATCTCTGGGTATTTTTCGTGCAACATTTGCGTTAAATCACCGCCATCGTCAAGCACCATATTGGCATTCCAAGGCTTGCCATTTTCAAGAATAGTTTGCTCGATACACCACAAGAATTCTTCCTCTGTCTCGCCTTTCCAGGCAAAAGTTGGAATATTGGCTGCCACCATTGCCGCTGCTGCGTGATCTTGAGTTGAGAAAATATTGCAAGATGACCAACGTACTTCAGCACCAAGTTCTACTAATGTTTCCATTAGTACCGCGGTTTGAATGGTCATGTGAATACAACCGAGAATCTTTGCGTTTGCTAGTGGTTTGTCATCGGTATATCTTTGACGAAGTGCCATTAGTGCTGGCATTTCGGCTTCTGCCATTTCAATTTCTTTGCGACCGTAGTCGGCAAGAGTCATGTCGGCTACTTTGTAGTCGTTATTGTCTAGAGTGGTGTTGCTCATTTGTTTTCCCTATTACTTGTGTGAAAAATAAATGAGCGTCGTTGATATAAAGACGGTGTTGCCATCTTTGTGCCAAGCCTGATGAAATAATCTCAATGCAACGCTCCTTGGCAGACTCGCAATTATACCGAATATTGATTTAGTGGCGAGTTTTGAATCAAGCAAGAGACGACATCTCTTGCTTTTAATTTCTTAGTTTAGTAAGTGAGCTTTATCCGTTTTTTCCCAACTGAACGAATCCTCTGTGCGTCCAAAGTGACCGCAACTTGCCGTTTGTTGGTAGATTGGTCGCTTTAAGTCAAGCATTGCAATCAAACCTTTGGGTCTTAGGTCAAAATGATCAGAAATTAATTGTTCGATTTCCTGGTTGCTTGCTTTTCCAGTGCCAAAAGTATTAACATTAATGCTGGTCGGTTCTGCCACGCCAATGGCATAAGAAATTTGAATCTCACAAACTTCAGCCAAGCCTGCAGCGACAATGTTTTTTGCTACGTAACGAGTCGCATAAGCTGCACTGCGATCGACTTTTGACGGGTCTTTGCCAGAAAAGGCACCACCGCCATGACGAGCCATGCCGCCATAAGTGTCAACAATAATTTTTCGACCTGTTAAGCCTGCGTCACCCACAGGGCCACCAATAACAAAATTACCTGTTGGGTTGATGTGATATTTGGTATTTTTACTGAGCCATTCACTTGGGAAAATGGGCTTAATAACTTCCTCAAAGATTGCTTCGCGTAAGTCATCTAGTGAAATATCTTCATCGTGCTGAGTGGATAAAACGACCGCATCAATACCGACTACATGGTTGTCCTCATAAATACAAGAAACCTGTGATTTAGCATCGGGGCGTAACCATGGTAATGCGCCAGATTTCATTAATTCTGCTTGGCGCGCGACCAGGCGATGAGCATAGACAATAGGCGCTGGCATGAGTACGTCGGTTGCGTTATCAGCATAACCAAACATAAGGCCTTGATCGCCTGCGCCTTGCTCGTGATCCATTGACTCATCAACGCCCATAGCGATATCTTGCGATTGTTCACCAAGTAAATTGGTGATAGAGCAGTTATGGCCGTTAAAGCCATATTCGTCCTTGTCGTAACCAATTTCTACAATAGTTTTACGAACAACGGCTTCATAGTCAATATCTGCACCCGTGGTGATTTCACCTGCAAGCACGACTTGGTTGTCTTTAACTAAGGTCTCCACGGCAACGCGTGAGTGAATGTCTTGGGCCAATGCTGCATCAAGAATGGCATCGGATATTTGGTCACAAATCTTATCTGGGTGACCGGCTGAAACGGATTCGGAAGTAAAAATCATGAGTATTTTCCATTTTTAATATATAAAAACCCTTACAAAGTGGGGTTTCGGGTAAGGAAAACGCCTACTTTAGCTTTTTTTAGTCACTTAAAGTGACAACGCTAGCAATCGGGGCAAATCAGCGTATTTTTGAATTATAACGTATCTTTTTGAAAAACAAAGGCCAATATAAACTTGAAAGATTACTCAAGACTTGCTCTAAGGGCGAGAGCACTAACAAATGGTGAGCCCATTAAGCTTAATACTAAAATACTTGCAAGGAAGTACAATTGAGCGCTAATTGAAAGATCAAATTGTGCTTGTGATACGGCACTTGAAGCGAAAATAAGAATAGGGACATAAAGTGGCAGAATCAACAATGACAACAGCATGCCAGAGTTTTTAATGCCGACGATTAGAGAGGCGCCAATTGCCCCAATTAGGCTTAGGCTTGGTGTGGCGAGCAATAAGGTAAGCATTAATACACCAATACTCTTACTATCTAGGAAAAGCGCGGCTCCTAATAGTGGCGACAACAGCACAATAGGCAGCCCCGTTAGTAGCCAATGTGCAGTCGTTTTGGCGAGTAATAGTAAGGGCAAGGAGTGATGTGAAATCACCATTTGCTCAAGAACACCGTTGTCGTAATCGGTGTGAAATAGAGCGTTTAGAGAAAGCAGTACGGCCAACATGCAAGTGACCCAAATAATGCCTGGGGCAATGTTTGATAGGATGTGTGCTTCAGGACTAATGGCCAAAGGAAAGAGAGAAATGGCGATGACAAAAAACAATAAGGGGTTGAGAAAACTGGACGGATTCCTCAGTGCCATCTTCAAATCGCGAGTGAGTGTTTGTATGAAAATATTCACAGAGAAAGCGTCCTCATATTGGACAAATTGCACTCTTGATGGGTGGTTAAAATACAAATACCGCCATTGTCTGAGTGTTTGTTGATTTGTTTTTCTAGAATGGCAATACCGTCACTATCGAGTGCTGTGAATGGCTCGTCCAGAAGCCAAATAGGGGTTGTATTAATGAAAAGTGAAGCTAGTACAACGCGCCTTTTTTGTCCCGCTGATAAATTGGCGGCGTATTCATATTCGTAACCTTTTAAGCCAATTGCGATCAAAGCATCTCTTATTTGATCGTTGGCATTATCGCCCTGAAGGTGTGACAGGTAGCTTAAGTTTTCTCGGCAACAGAGCTCCGGACTAAGCGCTGGAAGGTGACCCAAGTAGAAAATATCTTCTTGGTATTCACTTGATCCTGCTTGGTTTTTGCCGTAACTAACGCTTCCGCATTCGGCACCACTTAGGCCAGCGAGAATTTTTAACAATGAGGTCTTGCCACTACCATTGGCACCAGAAATTCTTAGAATTTCACCTGGCGTTAGTGAGAACGAGAGTTCGCTAAAAAGGTTGTTATAACCTCTTTGGCAACTTAGTTCATTAACGATTAATTCAGACATAGAGGTATTTTACTAGATTGCTCTTTAACCGTCGAATAGGGTGGTTTTAGCTTTACGCTTATTCTGCTGTGCTATTGAGTAAGCCACCAAGGCCACTGTCGTCGATAACTGATAATAAGTTACCTGAAAAAACCAGTGTTAAACGGTAATGAATCACCTCTTCGCCATCGATAGTTGAGTGATGAATGTAATCCCACTGATCTTCGTGGAAGGGGTCTTGAATGCTCGGTGAGCCGATAAGTTCCATCACTGCATTTTTACTCATGCCTAATTGCAGTTGCTCAACGGCTTCGATCTCAAGTACAGAGCCTTGAATAATGATCGGTTTGTGAACATCAATACTGGGCCACGAAGGCGTCAAGAAACTCGGCCAGCTTGGCATCGAGACCTTAGAAAAGTCAGGCATTGAAATTGAAGGCATTTTCGGCATGGATATGCCACAACCCGTTAGCAGGGGCAAAATAAGCACAAGCAAAGTTAGTCTTTTCATGATTCGTTAAACGATTAAAATATTGAATAGATTTTACCCAAGGATTTTGAATGGACGCACAAGATTTAAAAAGCGCTGGCCTTAAGGTTACCTTACCTAGATTGAAAATTTTGGAAGTGCTGGAAAAGAGTCCGAATCACCACTTGAGTGCGGAAGATATTTACCGTGCTTTGATTGAGCAAAAAGAAGAAGTAGGCGTTGCCACCATTTATCGAGTGCTGACTCAATTTGAAGAGTCGGGTATTGTTAATAAACTCAATTTTGAAAATAATTTGAGTGTTTATGAGCTCTCTAATGTTGAGCATCACGATCACTTGGTTTGTGTAAAGTGCAATGAAATTGTCGAATTTCAAGACGATGTGATTGAATCTCATCAATTACAAATTGCTAAACAACACGGTTTTCAGCTTACAGATCACTCTTTGTATCTTTACGGCCTTTGTCGCCGTTGTCAGTAACTAAAATTCACTAGGTATGGAAGACTTTATTATTCGCGCACTCGCAGCCTCACTTGGTGTGTCGGTGATTGCCGGCTCGCTGGGTTGCTTTGTTATTTGGAAGCGCCTGTCTTACTTTTCAGACTCAATTTCACACAGCGCCTTGCTTGGCGTTGCACTTGGTCTTGTTAGTGGCCTTGGAGTCAATTTTGGCTTGTTGATTGTCGGCGCACTTTTTGCCTCTTTGATTGTGGCCCTGCAGCAAAAACAGTTTCTATCGAATGATGCCATTCTGGGTATCTTTTCCCATATCGCACTTTCGGCCGGTATTGTGGTATTAGGGTTTGTCGGTGACAGAAATACCGATTACTTTGCCTATCTATTTGGTGATATTCTCTCAATCACTATGCAAGATTTATTCTGGGTTTATTCGGTAATGGTTGCTGTGGTTGGGCTGCTGATTATGAATTGGAAGAAGCTGTTGTTATTGACTCTGAATGAAGAGTTGGCGCGAGCAGAAGGTATCAATAAAATCGTCTATGAGCTTCTCTTTATGTTCTTAATTGCACTTGCGGTATCTGTTTCTGTGCGAATTGTTGGGGTGTTGCTAATCACCTCTTTATTGATTATTCCGCCGGCCATTGCGCGCGTCTTTTCCAAGTCGCCGCCGTCAATGATTTTTGGCTCTATTGTTGTCTCGGTGATATCCGTACTGCTAGGACTTTACAGCTCCATTCAGTATGACATTGCAACAGGACCTGCTATTGTCATTACGCTCGGTATTATTTTTGTATTGTCACAATTAATACCAACAAAAAACTAGTTACAGGCTGTCGTTTAGCGCCGTTAATTGGTTGGTTTGCTGCTCAACAATAAGAGGCTCAATGACAGACTCCAGCTCACCTTCCATTACTTCACTTAGCTTATAAAGCGTTAAGTTAATACGGTGGTCGGTAATTCTTCCCTGTGGATAATTGTAGGTGCGTATCCGCTGTGAACGGTCGCCACTGCCGACCAATTCCTTGCGTTGCGAGGCTTGTTCTTGATGTTGTACTTGTTGTTGTGCGTCAAGAATTCGTGAGGCTAATACTGACAATGCTTGGGCTTTGTTTTTGTGTTGCGATCGTCCGTCTTGACACTCAACAACAGTACCGGTTGGGATGTGAGTGACTCGTACCGCTGAATCTGTTTTGTTAACGTGCTGACCACCCGCGCCAGAGGCCCTGAAAGTGTCCACTCTAACATCACTCATGTTGATGTTTACTTCTTCAATAGTCGCTACTTCTGGCATTACAGCAACGGTGCAAGCCGATGTGTGTACGCGACCTTGAGATTCGGTTTCAGGTACTCGTTGCACGCGGTGAGCGCCCGATTCAAATTTAAGTTTTGAGTAAACATTGACACCACTTATTCGCGCAATGATTTCTTTAAAGCCACCGTGTTCACCCAAGTTTGAGCTCATCACTTCCATTTGCCACTTATTTTTCTCAACGTATCGGGTGTACATTCTGTAAAGATCGCCTGAGAAAATACTGGCTTCATCACCACCTGTACCAGCCCTAATCTCGATAATAATATTACGAGAATCGTTAGGATCCTTAGGCAGTAGAGATTTTTTAAGTGCAAGTTCTAATTCAATTAGCTTTTCTTTGCCGATTGCAATTTCTTCCTCTGCCATTTCTCTAAGGTCGGCATCATCCTCACTTAGCATTTGCTTGGCAGCGTCAATGTCTTCCTGAGTGGATAGATATTGTTGATATTGATCGTTGACAGGGCTCAATTGAGAATGCTCAATCGACAAATCTCTGAATTTATTCGGATCTGAGGCAACCGACTGTTCCGATAGCATGGCGTTGATTTCCTCAAGGCGCATGGATAATTGCTCAAGTTTACTTAAGATGGACTGGTTCATGAATTATTGACTTTAATGGGTTTTGTTGTTGGTTTGGGGATGCAAGATTTGCATTGCTCTAAATTAATGTTTGGCGTTTGCTTGATGTTCTTAAATGGCGCATGCAGGAGTTTATTGGTTAGTTGGTCCGCCAGTTCTTGAATAACTGCGTCTGCGTCTGCTCCAGCAGTCAGTTTTTTAATGGCACCTTTGACTGCCTCGTCTTTAAGGCTCATCGCATGTTGACGATATTGTTTAATAATTTCTTCATTGGGAATATTATCCAGCCAAGTTTTGAATTCTACATTTTGCTTTTTAATGATTTCTTGGGCGGCAATTTTTTCTTGTTTTCGACCCTCAAGATTATTTTCTACCACTTGTTGTAGGTCGTCTACTGTGTAGAGAAACACATCATCGAGTTTGCCAGCTTCTGGCTCAATATCTCTAGGAATGGCTAAGTCGATTAGCAGCATTGGCTGGTGTTTTCTTTGCACAAGCACTGTTTCTATCAAGCCTTTACCTAGAATAGGCACAGGTGCAGCGGTGGATGATATAACGATGTCGGCGCGATGAAGGTGCTCAGATAATTGCTTAAGGTTAATCGCCTCAGCCCCGTAAGCGAGCGCAATGGTTTGCGCATTTTCAATCGTTCTATTGGCAACAATCATCTTGCTCACGCCCTTTTGCTTAAGGTGTTGGGCGCTCAGCTCAATCATTTCACCTGCGCCAATTAAAAGCACTGTTTGATCGGCTAAATTAGTGAAAATCTTTTCACTGAGTTTGACAGCGCAATAGGCAACCGAGACCGGTGAGGCGCCTATTTTGGTGTCTGTTCTAACTTTTTTTGCCGTTGTAAAGGCGTGTTGAAATAATTTTTCTAGTGTTTTATCAAGTGCCTTATGTTCTTTCGAAAATTGATAAGCGTCTTTTAGTTGGCCAAAAATTTGCGGCTCACCCAATACCATGGAGTCAAGGCCAGCAGCTACATTGCAAATATGATTAATGGCGCCATCGTTTTCAAAATAGCTTAAATATTGTGAGAGCTTTTTATAGTCGATACCATGCGTGTGGGCTAAATATTGACCCAGAACTTCTTCAATATTATTTGATTCTGAGGCTACATAAAGCTCTGAACGATTGCAAGTGGATAATACAACGCAAGAAAGAATGCCGGGGATTGAAAGTAACTTTGAAACTGAGCTTGCTAATTCGTTTTGCGCAAACGCCACTTTTTCTCGTATTTCTACGGGCGCGAGCTGATGATTAACACTCAGTACGGCAATGTGTGGCATTCAATTTACGGCTATTAAAGTCAGAGGGCAATTATACAGTGTCATCTTTATTTTGACCCGTTGATAGTATTTAGCTATGATATTCATTAAGGCTTCACACTATCTTCATAAAACTCGTGAATCGATTCAGATAAAATAGGGCAAATCATGCATATATTTACCACTTTATGATCGAAGAAGATCGCCTAGTCGGCGGCGAAAATCAAAACAACGAAGATATAAAAATCAACTCAGTTAGACCAACGTCTTTCGATGATTATATTGGCCAAGATGATGTCAAATCTCAGATGGCGCTTTTTATCGAAGCAGCCAAAACCAGAGGCGAAGCGCTTGATCATTGTTTGATTTATGGCCCCCCTGGTTTGGGCAAAACTACTCTAGCTCATGTTATTGCAAAGCAGATGGGCGCGGGCATGAAACAAACCGCAGGGCCGGTGTTAGAGCGCTCCGGTGATTTGGCGGCTATTTTGACTAAGCTTGAACCTTACGATATTTTATTTATTGACGAAATTCATCGCCTTAACCCAATTGTTGAAGAAATCCTTTATCCAGCATTAGAGGATTTTAAATTGGACATTATGGTTGGCGAAGGTGTTGCTGCCCACTCTGTGCAGCTCGATTTACCGCCATTTACTTTGATTGGCGCAACGACTCGTGCTGGCATGCTTACTTCACCCCTTAGAGATCGATTTGGCATTGTTCAGCGCTTAGTTTTTTATGAATTAAAAGATTTGCAGGAGATCATTGAGCGTTCAGCCTCAATATTGGGTATTACGATTGAAACAGACGGTGCGCACGAGATTGCCAAACGCTCAAGGGGCACACCTAGAATTGCCAATCGATTGTTACGTCGAGTAAGGGATTTTGCTGATGTTAAAACCAATGGTGTTATCCATAAAGACATTGCGCAGGAGGCTTTATTAACGCTTAAAGTGGATGAGGCTGGATTGGAACAACTTGATCGAGATTACCTGGATCTTATTATCACTAAATTTTCAGCCGGTCCTGTGGGTCTTGATACATTGGCGACCGCACTTAGTGAAGAGCGAGTAACGCTAGAGGACATGGTTGAGCCTTATCTTCTTCAGCAGGGATTTATTATGAGAACGCCACGGGGGCGTGTTGCTACCGATATGGCATTTGCCCATTTAGGGTTGACTCGCCACGAGAAACAAAAAGATTTGTATGGTAAATGAGTAAATTAAGCATTCGCATATATTACGAAGATACGGACGCGGGCGGTGTTGTTTATTACGCTAACTATTTAAAGTACATTGAACGCGGTCGTAGTGAAATGTTGCGCGAAGCGGGTTTTGAACAAGATCAAATTAACAAGGATTTTGGTGTGTTATTCGTGGTTAGAAAAGTGACAGCCAACTATTTACAGCCCGCTAAATTTGACGACTTAATTGAGGTTCAAACAGAGATTAAATCGGTTGGCAAGGCGAGCCTGATTTTTTCTCAGAAAATAATGAATATCAAGCAAAATACGGTATTATTTGATGCGGAAGTCAAGGTTGTTTCTGTTCTTACGCAAAATTTCAAACCTTGTGGAATACCACAAGTTATCTCGGAGAAGCTAAATGGAAGAAAGTAGTTTATCAATCATCAGTTTAATACTCAGTGCCGGTTTTGTGGTGCAAGTAGTGATGGCTATATTGGTGTTAATGTCGATCTATTCTTGGACAGTGATTATGTCCAAGAAAAAAATATTAATTGACGCGAAAAAGGATATTAAGATTTTTCACCATCGTTTTGAAGGAGAAGCTGAGCTTTCTGTGCTGTACGAAGCACTTCCTGCGATTGTGGATGATAGAACGGCAATGGAGGATATTTTTGGTTCTGGTTATAAAGAATTTAACCATTCCAAATCAACATCAAATCAAGCGTTGATTATGAACTCTGAGCGCGCTTATCGCTCAATGAATACGACCGCTAATAATGAAATTGATCGATTGGACAGCAGTTTATCCGTTTTAGCGATGATAGCCTCGTCAAGCCCTTATATTGGCTTGTTCGGTACCGTTTGGGGGATTATGCACTCCTTCATTGGTCTTGCGTCTGTTAAGCAAGCAACGATTGCCGTTGTGGCGCCAGGTATTGCTGAGGCTTTGATTGCTACAGCATTCGGCTTGTTTGCTGCGATTCCAGCGACGATTGCTTACAATCGATTGGTTACTCAAGTGCAGGAAATTGGCAATAAATACACAGCCTTCATCGAAGAATTATTTGTTAGCTTCCAAAGACAATAACAATGATTGCATTACCGAGTCGCGCTAGACCCAAAGTAAATGCCGAAATAAACATCGTTCCTTACATCGATGTGATGTTGGTGTTATTGGTGATTTTTATGATGACCACGCCAATTATTGAGCAAGGTGTTGAGGTTGATTTGCCTCAAGCGGAAGCGAAAATGGTGGACTACGCTGAACAGCAGCCGACTGTTATTACCATCGACAAACATGGTTACTACTATATTAATTCATTGGGTGATGTTGCTTCTGCTGATTTAGAGGATGGCGTAAAGGTTTCTATTAGTGTTGCTGTTGGTCGCGTTATAGCTCGGCTGGATTCTTACCCGCAAATGAAAGTCTTTGTCCGTGGAGACAAGGATGTGGCTTATGGTAGTGTTGTGCAATTAATGGCGCTATTACAGCAGCATGGTGTTGATAAAGTTGGCATCGTAACTGAAACCCCTGAATAAACAAGACCCCTTATGGAACAGTTGAAAAAGTTTTTAAATTTTATTGTTAATTTATTTACCGGTTTGATTGTTGCCGCAGTTCATCCAATGGTGAAAATTGCACGTAAACATCCAATCGCCTTTGTTTTTGCCGTTGTTATTCATATTACCTTGGTTGTTGGTCTGCTTTACGCCAAGGTTGAGAGTTGGGAGATGCCTGAGCAAAAAGCAGGTGTGCAGCAATCCGTACCAATCAAGGGGGTTACTATTGATGTTGAGGTGATTAAGGCCGAAAGACAAAGGCTGGTTGATCTTGAGCAGCAAAAAAAGGACAAATTAGAGATTGAATTAAAACAATCTGAGACCGCCAAAGCAGAACAAATACACGCTGAAAAGCATCGTGATATAGCCAAAGAAGAAGCGTTAACAGCCGAAGAGCAAAAACAATTAGCCGACGAAGAAAGAAAGATAACCGAAGCTAAGTCAGCGGAAGCGTCCAAGAAGAAGGAGTTAGCCGAAGCGGATGCATTAGAGGCTGAAAAGAAAAAGCAATTAGCGGACGAAGAAAGGAAGGAAACAGAAGCCAGAGCTGCTGAGGCAGCAGTCAAAGCCGAAGAAGCGGAGGCCAAAGCAAGAGAGGCAGAAGAACAAGAAGAGCTCGCTAAGCAGCTTACAGAAGAAGAGCGCAAGAAAAAAGAACAATTAGAGCAAGAGAGTGCAGAGGTGGCGGAAGCCTTTGAAAAAGATCAAGAAAACAGGTCGCTCAAGAAAGAGCTGCAAGCAGAAGTAGATCAAGAAAGAAAGTTGGTGATTGAAAATCAATTCTCTAAATTGAAATCTAGCTACATCGGTTTAATTGCTGCACGGGTTAAAGATGAGTGGCGCTATATGGGCGCAGAAGATGACTGGGGTTGTGATGTGTATATTATTCAGGATGAAAACGGCTACGTAGAAGCGGTTAATGTTCAAGACTGTACTGTCGACGATAGTGATAAAGCGGCATCATTCAGAAACTCAATTGAGCGTGCTGTTTACAAGGCGTCTCCATTACCAATGGCGCCGGATCAAAGTGTCTTTGATACTGAAATTATGTTCTTCTTTAGAGTTAACTAATCAATCATGATTCAACTGCCATCTCCGATCAGTAATTAGATGGCACTTGACGTACTCTATGGCATTTAAGCTTTCCACCAATTCAGAATCCATAGCGAACATTGTTGTGGATTCGAGTGATTCCGATGCTTTCTCAACACTACTAGAGTCCAAGTCATTTAAAAGTGAATTGCAAGATCTACCCGTTATTGTCGATATTAAAAGTGATGAGCTTCAAGCCAACGAGCTTGCAGTGATGTTGGAAATTTTGGCGCAAAACCAAGTTGTCGTTATTGGCATTCGCTCCAACAAACAAGAGCTTATTGATTTTGCTAATTTTTCTGGTTTGGCACACTTTCCAGCTGTAAAAAAACCAGTCAAACCAAAAGAAGTCAAGCCAAGTGCTCAGGCGCCAAAGGTGGCGGTAAAAACAGTACCACCTACCGTTGTTAATCATCGACTCACTAGTGATGACCAAGTTGTTGTTGATAAGGGCGATTTGGTACTGCTTGATGTGGCCGAAAAAGAAAGTGAACTGGTCGCCAAGCAAAGTGTTTGGGCCTATCGTTCAGTGGCCGGAAAAGTTATAGCGGGCATTGAAAATGAGGCGGCGACTATCTACATTCAAGACTTTGATGCGCAATTAATCTCCATTGGTGGTGTTTACAAGAAATTTGATCAAACACCCGATAAGCTGAAAGGCAAAACGGTGATGATAGACCTTGATAACGGCCGTTTAAGATTTAGACTTATACCCAAATAGCACTACGCAGCCTCCTTTAGGGAAAGTTTCGTAAAAACTAACGCTAAAGCACCTGCTTAACTTAGCTATATCTAGACAAATCTAAAATCGTCAATACGCTAAAATACCCTGCATGAAAACGCATGATCTCTTACTAGAATTGGGCACGGAGGAACTACCTCCAAAGCTTCTTAAAAAACTTTCAAACGCATTAAAAGACAATCTCGTTGCTGAGCTTAAATCGCTTGATTTAACCATGGGCGAGGTCAAAGCGTTTAGCACTCCTCGACGCTTGGCTGTCTCTATTGCTAACTTACAATCTGAACAAGAAGACCAACTGATTGAACGTAAAGGTCCTGCGGTTGGCGCACCAGAGAAGGCTATCGAAGGATTTTCACGCTCAAATGGTGTTGATGTTTCCGCCCTTGAAAAACAAATGTTGGGCGACAAAGAGTATTACTTTTTTAAGTCTGAAAAAGCTGGCGAGAAGGTAAAAAAACTTCTACCGAGCGCTGTAGAAAAAGCCATTAACAATATCCCAATTACTCGTGCCATGCAATGGGGTGATTTGGATTATTCCTTTGTTCGGCCGGTGCATTGGCTGGTGATTTTGCTGGATGATGTTGTTGTTCCGGCAAACATTATGGGGCTTGATAGTGGCAACGTCACACGAGGCTTAAGATTTACCGGCGAACAGTCGTTTGAGATCACTCACGCTAGCCAATACCAAAGCCTAATGAAGCAAAAGTCCGATATTGAAGTAGACTTTGATACTCGTAAGGAAACGATTCGTGAACAAGTCAAAGCTGCCGCCAAATCAAACAACGCAACAGCGGTTATTGATGAATCCTTGTTGGATGAAGTGTGCGCTTTGGTTGAATACCCAAAAGCTTTTTCAGGGCATTTTGACGAGAAGTTTTTAGACGTTCCCGAAGAGGCATTGATTTCAGCAATGAAATCGCATCAAAAATATTTTCACATGATCGACGAAGACGGTAATTTATTGCCAGCATTTATATCGGTAGCCAATATTGAGTCAAGTGATTTATCCGTCATTATTAGTGGCAATGAGCGCGTTATTCGCCCTCGACTGGCGGATTCTGAGTTTTTCTGGGAGCAAGACAAAGCCAAACGATTGGAGGATAGACTTGTTGATTTGGATAAGGTGCTATTTATGAAGTCGTTAGGATCCATGGGCGACAAAGCAAAACGCATTGAGCAACTGAGTAGTACTATTGCAGGTGCGATTGGTGTTGACGCAGACGTTTGTGCAAGAGCAGGACTGCTGGCCAAAACCGATTTATTGAGCGAAATGGTGGGCGAGTTTGCTGATTTACAAGGGGTGATGGGTGGTTATTATGCCAAAAATGACGGCGAGCCTGATGCAGTAGCAGCTGCTATTAAAGAACACTATCAACCAAGATTTGCCGGTGACGACTTACCCTCAACGCCGAGCGGCCTTGTGGTGGCAATTGCTGATAAGCTGGATACCATCACCGGTATTTATGGCATTGGTCAAGGGCCAACCGGTTCGAAGGATCCTTATGCGCTTAGACGTCTAGCGCTTGGTTTGTTGAGAATATTTGTTGAAGCAAAACTTGAGCTTAATTTAAAAGCTCTGATTGAGGCGTCTTTGAATTTGCATACAGACTCGGTTGATAAAACCGTGTCACCGAAGATTTATCAATTTATGATGGAACGCTTAAAAGCGTATTACAGAGACAATAAAGTTGATGGTAACGTGTTTGAGGCGGTGCTTGCTGTGAGTCCTGAGTCACCACTTGATTTCCATCAAAGAGTTGAAGCGTTAAACGCCTTTACACAGCAAAGTGAGTCAGTCAGTTTGATTGAAGCCAATAAACGTATTGCCAATATGTTGAAAGATTGCGAGGCCGGTGTTGAGGTGGATGCATCTTTGCTGCTCGAAGACTCTGAAATTGCTCTCTTTAAGGCTACCGAGGTTGTATCCGATCAACTCAGTGGCCAGAAAGACTATCAGGTGATTATGACCTCTCTTGTGAACTTGAAAGGGGTGATTGATTCATTCTTTGACAATGTCATGGTGAATGCCGAAGATCAAGATCTGCGTAGGGCGAGGCTGGCATTAATTGGCCGTGTTAGAGTGTTATTTTTGTCTGTCGCTGATATCTCTTACCTTTCGTCTTAGATAGACAATATGAAGGCCTTAATCCAAAGAGTGTCGTCCGCCAGTGTTGTAGTTGAAGGTGCTGCCATTGGATCAATTAATCAAGGTTTGTTGGTTTTTATTGGTGTTGAGAAAAACGATACATTGATGGAGGCTGACAAAATGATTAATAAGCTGCTTTCGTATCGTGTGTTTGCTGACTCACAAGACAAAATGAACCTAAGTGTCAGCGATGTTGCTGGTGGTGTATTGCTCATCTCTCAATTTACTTTGGCTGCAGACACCAAATCTGGCACAAGACCGGGATTTTCTACAGCGAAGCCCCCTGTTGAAGCTGAAAGTCTATACGACTATATGGTTGAGCGCTTCAAGGGTAAACATGGTGATGTTGCATCTGGCGTTTTTGGTTCCAATATGCAAGTATCTCTTGTTAATGATGGCCCTGTTACCTTTCTTTTGTCGTGTTAGATTTTGTCCTAAATATCTACGCTCAGTTTGAGGACTACATTGTTCTCATCGTCACAGCCTCGGCATTGATCTTTGTTGTTAGTTTGATTTTTACACCGTTCTTGGTGTCCAAAATTCCGTATGATTATTTCACTAATGCAAAATATCATCAATTAGAAATTAAGCATTTCGGCCACCTAATTGCTGTTGTTGGTAGAAGTGTTCTAGGGCTTGTGCTGGTGCTTTTGGGAATTGTCATGCTGTTTACCCCGGGCCAAGGTATTCTAGCTATTATCGTCGGCTTGTTTTTGATGGAATTTCCAGGAAAAAGACGCCTTGAGCACAAAATTATTAAGAATGAGGTCACGTTCATAGCACTCAATTGGATGCGTAAAAAGTTTAAACAGCCACCATTTGGTCGATAGGGGTGACTTATGAGTGATGAGATTACAATTTATGGTATCAAGAATTGTGACACGGTTAAAAAAGCATGCAAGTATTTAAGTACTCGCAACGTCAATTATCAATTTATAGATTTCAGAAAAAATCCATTGTCTGTTGAAACGGTTGAGACCTGGGTTGAGTCGATTGGCTGGGAGTCATTAGTAAACAAGCGCTCAACTACGTATAGATTACTTTCTGAGTCGCAGAAAGGCAATATCACCATTGAACTACTGATTGAGCAGCCAACACTGATAAAACGCCCGGTGTTTGTCAGCGAAGGGGTGGTTTTTGTAGGATTTAAAGAAGAGCGATACGCTAAGTTTGTTGACTAGCTTACTTGCCTTCTTCGGTCAATTCTTTTCTAACGGCATCCATATCGAGATCTTTTGCTTTTGCAATTAAATCCTTAATATCGGCAACTGCCAGCGTGCCAGAGTGTGAAAAAATGCTAATGCCTTGGCGAAAAATCATCAGTGTTGGAATGGAGCGAATGGCAAAACGAGACGCTAAGTATTGTTCATCTTCTGTGTTGACTTTGGCAAATACCACCTCGTCGATTTGTTCTGAAGCCTGCTCAAAAGTAGGGGCAAATTGCAAGCAAGGCCCACACCAAGGCGCCCAGAAATCAAGCATGATAATTTCGTTATTAGCAATGGTTTCATCAAAATTGAGTTGCGATAGATCAAGAACGGCCATGGACTGCACCTTTTAATAATAAGCAAAAGAGTATAGCTGTTAGAATAGCGACTATGAATATACTTGGCGTTGACCCAGGCTCGAGAATCACCGGTTTTGGCCTTATTACTGCAAATAAACTTAAGTTTAACTACGTTTCAAGTGGCTGCATTCGCACCGAGGGTGACTTCAATCAACGCATTATTACTATTTTTAAAGGTATCAAGGAAATACTCGAAAAAAACGAAGTTGACATTGTTGTTATTGAGCGGGCATTCATGCGTCCCGATCGACCTAATCCAGATGCTGCGATTAAATTAGGGCATGCGCGAGGTGCCATTATTTCAGCGGTGGGTACTCAAGATCTACCTATTGTGGATTACAGCCCCAATCAAATTAAAAAGGCGATTGTTGGCAATGGGCACGCAGGAAAAGATCAGGTCTCTTTTATGGTGCAACAATTATTAAAGCTTAATAAGGCACCGCAAGCGGATGCCGCAGACGCATTGGCTGGGGCTATTTGTCACGCTTACCACGCGCTGTAGTTTTTAACCAAAATAAACTTTAACTTCGCCAAAACCAGACAACTGTCCGACAATACTCGAGAGCTGATTGTTAATTTCTTGAGCATCGACAGTTTGCAGATAGTCAAGGGATAGAAAGAAATCCACCAAAATTTTGCCGTCGAGATAATGCAGTTGTGTGCGTTCGATCTCGTAGTTGCACTGTTCAAGTTTTAGTGCTTGTTGTAGAATTTTTCTAGCCTGAGCGCGCTCAGGTAAATCTTCATAAGGGGTGTTTTCGTCATCATCGTCCTCAGGATCGATATGAACAGTGACGTCACTCAGGCCTTCAACACAATCTTGAGCAACACGCTCGACACTGACACTAATGATATGCCCTTCGCTAACCGATAAAAATGGATTTACCTGGACGTGCACATCGGCTGAGATTTTATGGCCATTTCTTCTTGTGCGTAGAGAGTGAACGCTATTAACGCCTTGAATTTCAGAGAGGGCTGTGCGTAGCCTTGCAATATCCTCAGCATCGATGGAGGTATCCACAAGTTCTTTTGTTGCGGCAATGCCCAATTTCCACGCAATAAAGATAATCATTAGGCCAACAATAATTGCTGCAATAGAGTCTAAATAAAAGTAACCATTAGCCGCACCATAAATACCAATCAACACCACAACAGATGAAAATGCATCGGAGCGGTGATGCCAGGCATTGGCCTTAAGCATGTCTGATTTAACTTTTTTGGCGACAATCAGCGTGTACCAATATAAAGCCTCTTTGCTGACAATCGAAAGGGCAGCAACAGCAAGTAACCAAGGGGCGTGGCTTATTTGACCAGTGTCCGAAAGACGCTGTGCGGCGTCAAAAATAATGCCTGTGCCAACAATGGCAAGAAAAATACTGAGTCCCAATGTGGCAACTGTCTCGAAGCGCTCATGGCCGTACGGGTGTTCGGCATCAGGTGCTTCACCAGCGTGTTTAGCGGCATACCAAACAACCCAGTCGGACAATAAATCTGAGAATGAGTGAATGCCATCTGCAATCAATGCGCCAGAATTACCAATAAAGCCGACTACAATTTTAAGTACAGACAGCAAAAAATCGATTACTGCTCCGACAAGGGTGACTTTTTGACTGACTTTGCTGCGACTGATAGAATCCATGATGGTTATTTTATGTCATCTGTTTGGTTTTTATAGTCAAACTCGACAATGCAAATTTGATGATTAATCGGGCAAATATTGCAAAAAATAGTTTTTCTTATATAATAATGAGAATCATTACTATTTGTATTTAGCATGTTAAGCGTTTCTGATCTAACAATTTCATTTGATGATAATCAAGTCTTAGAGGGTTTTAATCTTGTGCTTGAAAGTGGCGATATTTTTGCATTGCTTGGTGATAGCGGCAGCGGTAAAAGTTCGGCGCTTCGTTTTATTGCTGGACTGGAATCGGCACAGAGCGGCGCTGTTGTTCTTGATGGTAATGATCTAAGCAGTAACGGCACGCACCAAGTGAGACCAGAACAAAGAGAAATTGGCATGGTTTTTCAAGATTACGCTTTATTCCCGCACATGAATGTTTTTCAAAATATTTGTTTTGGAATCAATGAGTTAAGCAAAGAAAATAAAGTAAAAAAAGTTAGTGAATTGCTGCAATTAATCTGCCTTGAAGGAATAGAGAAAAAATATCCACACCAACTTTCTGGCGGCGAACAGCAACGGGTTTGCTTGGCTAGATCGTTGGCAACCTCACCAAAATTGCTATTATTAGATGAGCCTTTTTCAAGTCTAGACAAGTCCCATCGCGACCAATTAGTTAAGGAAGTGAGGGAAATTTTAAAGAAAGAAGGGGTTACCTCAATCTTGGTAACGCACGACCAAAATGAAGCTGAAAATTTTGCCGATAAAATAGGCCAGATTGACAAGAAAAAGTTGCATATTAATTGAGATTGTGTATCATATGCAAATGATATTGATTATCATTCGCAATAAAAAAAATATTTAACAATCTTTTAATAAAGAAACAACCAATGTTTACAAAGCAATTTACTGTGTCAGTCATGGCATTAATAACTCTTTTAATGGGTTCAATTACTCAAGTTCAAGCGGCAACTGATGATACAGTTACTGTTTACAGCTCTCGAAAAGAGCATTTAATTCAACCTCTATTTGAGCAATTTACAAAAGATACTGGTATCGAAGTTAATTACTTAACTGGCAAGGGCGGCGACTTAATTGAGCGTTTAAAATTAGAAGGTGAAAACACACCGGCAGATATGTTTATGACAGTTGATGCTGGTGATCTTTGGTATGCAGGTACGCAGGATATTTTCCAAGCTGTAATGACCGATACAATTGTTGGTAATATTCCAAGCTATTTAAGAGATCCTGATGGATTATGGACGGGTTTGTCTGTTCGCGCTAGAACGATTGTTTATAGTTCAGAGCGTGTTAATTCGTCTGAGCTTTCAACTTATGCTGATTTGGCTGATAGTAAATGGAAAGGTAAACTTTGCTTAAGAACCAGTAAAAAGATTTATACAAAATCTTTAGTTGCTTCAATCATTCATAATGAAGGCGAAAACAAAGCTGAGGAAATTGTGAGTGGCTGGGTAAGCAACTTAGCAGCCACACCAAATGCTAAAGACTCCCATGTGATGAATGCTATTCTAGCTGGTCAGTGCGATGTTGGCCTAGTAAATACATATTACTTTGGTCGTTTGGTCGAAGAAACGCCAGATGCACCGTTAAATCTTTTCTGGGCGAATCAAGAAACAACGGGTGTGCACGTTAATGTATCTGGTGCTGGTGTGACAAAACACGCCTCCAATGCGCACGGTGCAATCCAATTGTTAGAGTGGTTGTCATCGCCTAAAGCTCAAGCAATTTATGGCTCGCTAAACAAGGAGTACCCAGCGAATCAAAGTGTTGCTTCAGATGAGATCGTATCGGCTTGGGGCACTTTCAAGCAAGACGATATGAATCTTGCGATTGCTGGTATTTTGCAAGCGGATGCAGTAGCATTGATGCAAAGGATTGGTTATAAATAACCAGCAGATAAAATCTAAGATAAAACCCAAGGCACGAAAGAGTCTTGGGTTTTTTCGTATTAAAATATTGCCTTTTTTAAAGGCTGGATAACAGTGGATCGATTCTGCTTTAAATCAAACATCTGGATTGCGCTTCTTGCGCTCATCGTAGCCACGCCAATTTTTGTCGTTGCCTCTGCATGGCTATTTCCGGGTGGCGAACTGTGGGCGCATTTCGCCCAAACTTTATTGACAGACCTTGTTGTTTCCACCGTTATTTTGTTGCTCGGTGTTGGGCTTGGGGTGAGTATTTTGGGTACGATTTTGGCGTACTTGGTGGTGATGGTAGAGTTTCCTGGGCGTCGTTGGTTGGAGTGGGCGTTGTTCTTGCCATTTGCAATTCCAGCTTATGTTTTGGCTTTTGTTTATCTGGGTGTCTTTGACTATTCTGGCTATGCCCAGGTCTGGATGAGGGAGTCTCTAGGCATGCCGGGTTTTGATATTCGTGCAGGCCATTGGGCTATTATCCTAACTTTTATTTTGGTGTTTTATCCCTACGTTTATATGATGGCGCGCGCTTCTTTTAAGCGCCAAAAAATTCATATGATCGAAGCTGGGAAAATGCTCGGTGCAGGCCCGATACGTGTTTTTTGGAAAATTTCAGTGCCACTTGCGCGCCCGGCTATTGCTGCGGGTTTGTTGGTGACGTTAATGGAAACTTTGGCGGATTTTGGTGTTGTTTCATTATTCAATTATTCGACATTTACCACCGCTATTTATTCGGCTTGGGGAGATTTTCGCTCAATTGAAGTGGCCGCTCAACTGGCGTCTTTATTGGTTTTAGTGGCTTTCTTTTTGATTTACTTTGAAAGAAGAGCGAGAGGAAAAGCCAAATATTATTCGACTGATGTTTCACATATTAGGCCGTATACTGCCAACGGTTGGATTGGCTGGCTATTGTTCGCCTTTGTTTTTGCTGTTTTTATGCTCTCGTTTGCTATGCCAATATTGCAAATAATTATTTGGAGTATGGATGTTTTTATCCAAGAATGGAGTGCAAAATACACAAGTTTTTTCGCCTCAACAGCCATTCTGACATTGAGTGCAGCGGTGCTAACAGTGACGGTTGCCACTATATTAGCCTTACCAAGTCGCTGTAAAAGCCAGAGTAAGGTTTTGCAAATGTTGATTCATCTTTCCACCTTGGGCTATGCCTTACCAGGCTCAGTAATGGCGGTTGGCTTGATGTACGGTGTACAAAATATTTCTCTCATTAGTGAGTACTTTGGCGGCTCATCGCTTAATCATTTACTGTTTGGATCCATTGCTTTGTTGTTGTTTGCTTACGTTTCTAGATTTATGGCGATTGCTTACAATTCAGCCAATGCCTCAGCTGAACAAATCAAGCCAGTGTTCGAACAGAGTGCTAGATTATTAGGCGCTTCGCGTTTGCGATTAATTTGGCAGGTGTATTTACCAATGATGTCACCAGGTATTCTTGCGGGCGGCCTATTGGTGGCTGTTGACGTGATGAAAGAACTGCCCGCCACTTATCTTCTGAGGCCGTTTGGTTGGGATACGCTGGCTATTCGCGTGTATGAGCTCAGTGCAGAAGGGCTTTATGAGAGGGCAGCGGTGCCAGCGTTGATGATGGTTGTATTTGGTGCGCTCTTAATGCTTGCTTTTATTAAGTTGGACAGCTCACGATTGTAATAAAGTAGAGCCTATTGTCAAATTGGGTAAAATCAATTTATCCTAATTATCTTATTGCTTTTCAATGCGTAATGACTTACTTCAAGTAGCCGGTGTTAAATGCTCATCAATCGCTAGCGGCATCAAAAAAAATAACGCGCTAGACCTATCTCTCATTACTTTGCCTGAGGGCAGTGAAACCGCTGCGGTTTTTACTCAAAATGTTTTTTGTGCTGCGCCCGTTCTTCTGGCAAAAAATCATTTGCAATCCGATGTTCGTGCCTTGCTAATTAATAGTGGTAATGCCAATGCTGGCACGGGTGAGAAGGGGCTTGAGCATGCGTATCAGAGCTGTGAGATATTTGCCAAAGATCTTGGGCTGCAACCCCAACAAATATTGCCATTTTCTACTGGTGTGATTGGACAGTTATTACCTCTTGCGCCTTTCCAGAAAAATTCAACAACCTTGGTAGAGCATCTGTCTGAAGAAAACATGAACCAAGTAGCGGAGGGAATATTAACCACCGATTTGGTTGATAAATGTCATTCAGAGACATTTGAAGTTGACGGAAAAACGGTAACATTAACTGGCATTGCCAAGGGCTCTGGCATGATTCGCCCTGATATGGCAACAATGTTAAGCTTTATTGTTACTGATATAGGCGCCTCCCAACAAGAGCTGCAGGCTTGCCTAACACAGGCCATTAATCAATCCTTTAACCGCATTACCGTTGATGGCGATACTTCAACTAATGACGCTTGTACTTTGAGTGCAACCAATCATTCGAGTATTCAGCTTACTGATTGTCGTAAAGCCTTTCAGGAGGCTCTTAATAAAGTAACGAAAGATTTGGCGCATAAGATTGTCAGAGACGGTGAGGGTGCAACCAAATTTGTTGAGGTTTGCGCCAGTGGCTTAGCGACAAATGACGATTGCTTGGAAGTGGCTTACACAGTGGCGCACTCGCCTTTGGTGAAAACCGCGCTATTTGCCAGTGATGCAAATTGGGGGCGAATTTTAGCGGCGGTTGGTCGAGCAAAAGTCAGTGGCCTTGTCATTGAGAATATTAATATTTATTTAAACGAACTGCCAATTATCACCGCCGGTGAGTTGGATGCTAATTACAGCGAGGAAGCGGGCAGTGCTGAGATGGCAAAAGCCGATATTGTGATCTGCATAGAGATGGGTGACACCCTAACTTCCGAGAGTGTTTGGACGACCGATTTCTCGTACGACTACGTCAAAATAAATGCCGAATACAGAACTTAGTTATTTGCCCTCTGTATTGTCAATAACAAACTGCTTAAAGCGCCTAGCAATTGGTGAGAGTTCGGCGTTCTGATGATGAACAATATGCCAGTTTCTGATAATTGGAAAAGGCGCGACATCGAGTTGTTTAATAATGTTGTTTTCAAGTTGTAACTTAACCGAATGCTTGGATACAAAACCAATGCCGAGGCCCGCTTGAACGGCTTCAACGATTGCCTCGTTAGAGTTAATTTGGATATCTGAGTTGAAATCTAGCCCGGTAAATCGCTCAATGGTAATACGCGTGCCCGAGCCCACTTCACGCGTCAACAAAGTTTCTTGAGCAAGGTCTTTAATTGAGACGGTCTTTTTCTTAAGTAGTGCATTGTCTGGATGGGCAATCGCAATGAGCGGATTTTCCATAAACGCTTTGGAGGTTAACGGAATATTTTTCGGCGGCTCACCCATAATCACCAAGTCTGCTTTGTTGTGTTTTAGGTTCTCAAGCAGGGCGCGACGGTTGGTTACATCTAGGTAGAAAGTCATTTGTGGATAACGCTGCTTAAACCTAGCCAGTAAGCTGGAGGTGAACGAGTTGGCCGTTGTAGCAACCGCAATTTGCAAATGCCCAGAATCTGGATTTAGGGCGTGTTCAATTTCCAATTTAGATGCCTCGGCAATGGCAATAATATTGCTTGCGGCTTGATGGAGTTTTTTGCCAATAAAGGTTGGAGTGATTTTTTTACCACTGATATCAAGCAGTCGCACACCCATGTTGTCTTGTAGTTGCTGTACTTGCATATAGACAGCTGGCTGAGTTATATTGAGCTCCCTGCTTGCGAGAGTGTAACTGGTGAGCCTAATCACCGCTTCAAAACTGTACAGTTGTTTTAAGGTGTAATTGATCATGATGTATCTATAAGTAAAGCTTATTATTTATTAAATATTTATTATTTTACATTATTTAATTACTCTTCTATAATCAAGCTACTTTTTAAACAGATAGGAAGTCCACAATGGATCAATCGAATAGATACGCTGATTTGTCTTTAGACGAAGATACGTTAATTGCAGAAGGTAAGCACATATTGGTTGCTTACACCATGACACCTGCCGAAGGTTACGGCTATTTGTCTACTGCAGCACACTTTGCGGCAGAGTCATCTACAGGTACAAACGTGGAAGTTTCGACAACGGATGACTTTACCAAAGACCTAGATGCAATGGTTTATGAGATCAATGAAGCCGAGGGTTGGATGAAGCTTGCCTATCCGAATGATTTATTTGACCGCAACCTAATTGATGGCCGTGCCATGGTTGTTTCATTCCTAACCCTTGCTATTGGCAACAACCAAGGCATGGGCGACGTGAAATGTGCACAAATGCAAGATTTATGGGTACCAAAGGCAATGCTTGATATCTTTGATGGTCCATCAAAGGACATTACCGATCTTTGGAATTTGCTCGGCCGTTCACGCACCGATGGTGGTTATATCGCAGGTACGATTATTAAGCCAAAACTGGGCTTACGTCCTAAGCCATTTGCAGAAGCTGCTTATCAGTTCTGGTTGGGTGGTGACTTTATTAAGAACGACGAGCCCCAAGGCAACCAAGTTTATGCGCGTATGAAAGATGTAACACCTTTGGTTGCTGATTCAATGAAGCGTGCGCAAGATGAAACAGGTGAGGCAAAGCTATTCTCAGCCAATATTACTGCGGACGATCACCATGAAATGTGTGCTCGTGCGGATTACATTCTAGAAACTTTTGGTGAAAATGCTCACCACGTTGCCTTTCTAGTTGACGGCTATGTAGGTGGTTGCGGCATGGTAACAACTGCACGTCGTAACTATCCTAACCAATACTTGCACTACCATAGAGCGGGACATGGTGCGGTAACCTCGCCATCTTCGGTTCGTGGTTATACGGCATTTGTATTGGCTAAGCTTTCACGTTTAATGGGCGCTTCGGGTATCCATGTAGGTACTATGGGTTACGGAAAAATGGAGGGCGGCGCCGATGATAGAAATATTGCTTATATGATTGAACGTGATAGTGCTGATGGTCCGTTTTTCCATCAAGAGTGGTTTGGCATGAAACCAACCACACCAATTATTTCAGGCGGTATGAATGCATTACGCCTTCCAGGTTTCTTCGAGAATCTTGGCCACGGCAATGTTATCAACACCTCTGGTGGTGGCGCGTATGGTCATATTGACTCGCCTGCAGCGGGTGCGACGTCTCTGCGTCAAGCATTTGAGTGCTGGAAAGCTGGCGCTGATCCGATTGAATTTGCCAAAGATCATAACGAATTTGCTAGAGCATTTGAGTCATTCCCAGGCGATGCAGATTTACTGTACCCAGGTTGGAGAGAAAAGCTAGGCGTTCATAAGTAAGAGTATCTGAGTTGACTGCGATTTACGCTTTGATTAAAGTATACATCGTGGCCACCAGTGCAAAGAGCAACACTTGATGCGCAAGATAGATAAGCAAGGAGTGTTGTCCTAAGTATTGAATAAAGCTTGAGCGGAAGGTGATGATTTTTTTATGCCAAGGATTGTGCCCCAAGTAAATGCCGATAAAGACCAGAGAGAGCCATGGGAAAAGTGGGTAGAAATCAATACTAGCGCCTGGGAGGTTGTCCGACAATAGCACTCTTAAGAAGGATAAGTCGGGAAGGTTGAAATACCCTAAGCCTAGTATAACAACTCCAATTAGCAGCGATGTATTGGGCGCCCTGGCAAAAGGCACGGCGATTAAGCAAGAGGCCCAAATCAAGTGCAAAATACCAAAATAAACCCAAGCATCAGGAAACATATAATAGGTGCCCAATGACACCACTAAAGCAGCCAAACCGAGAAGAGCCATCCGCCGACTAAATTTAGCAATATTGAACTGTTGGCCGTAAGCTATAACAAGGCTAATACCGACAGAGCTTAGAAATAGGAAGACAATTAAATAGCGCCAATAAGTCGTCAGCCAATAACCGGAAAGGGGAATATCGGTAAAGTCAAACTCATTAAGATCGTAAATTAGGTGAAAGGCAATCATCATTATGATGGCAACGCCACGCATTAGATCAAGTGAGTGGTCTCTATTGTTCATGAAAAGGCTTTTTCTAGGTTATGTATTTGACAAATTCTTTGACGAATGAGGTGTTAATTTTCACATTAAAATAGCAAGAATAATCACGTTTATTTAAACAATCGAAATCTTGAGGTGTATTGATGGAAAATTTTGACATAAATCAGTTTAAAGTAGGGGAGTTGCCTTACTATCAGGCGCAATCCAACGAGGTTGAACTCTACACTGCTGCATACCAAGCCCGCCTACCGGTGATGGTCAAGGGGCCAACAGGTTGTGGTAAGTCGCGCTTTATTGAACATATGGCACATCGGTTAGATAAGCCTATTATTACCGTTTCTTGTAATGAGGATATTACCGCCTCTGATTTGATTGGGCGTTTCTTGTTGGACGCAAATGGCACCAAATGGATTGACGGTCCTTTAACGTTGGCCGCACGTCACGGCGCAATTTGTTACCTTGATGAAGTGGTGGAGGCGCGTCAAGATACGATGGTGGTTATCCACTCATTAACAGATCACAGGCGTGAGTTAATGCTTGATAAAAAAGGTGAGTTATTAAAAGCACACCCCGATTTCCAATTGGTTATTTCATACAATCCTGGCTATCAGTCATTAATGAAAGATTTGAAACAGTCAACCAAGCAGCGTTTTGTCGCAATGGATTTTGACTTTGCCAGTGAAGAGCTAGAAACAATCATTGTCACGCAAGAGTCTGGCGTTGACCAAAACATTGCCGCTAAATTGGTGCAATTTGCCAATACTACTCGGGCGCTAGTGGGTCATGGGCTTGATGAGGGTGCCTCAACAAGACTGCTTAATTATGCAGGCACACTAATCGTTGGCGGTGTTGATGTGAAGGATGCCTGTCAGATGGCAATGGTAAAGCCGATTACGGATGACGCCGAAGTGCGCGAAACAATGCAAACCTCAATTGAGGTAATCTTTGGCTAACCCAAGAGCTTAGCAGTCATGACAAAGTCACTCCAACCTCGCGAATTACATTGTGCTTTTGATTCGGTACACACTGAATTCAACAAGCAAATCGATACAGCCCGACAAAGGTTGAGTCCGACCTTGTTGGACGAGTATTACGACGGCGTAGAGTTCTTTGCAAAAATTGGCCAAGGCCCCTCTATTTCCATTACCTTTATTAGTATTATGTATTGGGTTGGCGAGCATTTTGGCGAAGGATCCATTAAAAAAATCACCGATTTCTCCTATCAAACAATTGCAAGAAGCCCAAATAAGGATTTTTTGGTGGATTTTCTTCTCAGTTTCATGGAGGTTATTAACCACACAAAGGCCGATGAGCTGGATGAGTATTTAGCGTTTATTGACTATCATCTGGCAAAGACGACTTATTCTGTACACGGTATTCATGTAACCCATAGCTCACCCTCATTTAAGGCATTGTTGTCGAAAATTGGCATGATTTTAGGTCGACTTGACTACAAGGGGGCTTATGCTTGGGTTGATTATGGTTTGCGTTATTTTAAAAGGCACCCCGATCAACAAGAGGCATTTTTCTCTTTATCGACTTCGGATTCACGTGCTGTTTTTCAGCGTCAGCGTCAGGGCTTGCTGTTTGTTGATGTTGAAAGGCAGCTTTACCTACTACAGAAGTCCTTATGGGGTAAAGATTATGTGTATGCCCCCTATTCATCGGATTTTGAACGACTGCAATTTTTTCGACCCTACATTGAAGATGACACCATTCGCTTGCCTGATGTTTATAGCGAACTGAATGGCGTTTCGCCGTTGCGTCGATATTTGGCATTGATATCACATTTGATTGCTCATCAGCAGTTCACCAAGGCCGTGATTGCGGATAATTTGAGCCCACATCAAAGGTTGTTTGCTGAGGTGTTTGAGGATGCGCGCGTGGAGTATTTATCTGCCAAGCGCTATCCAGGGTTGGTCAATATTTGGCGAAATTTAATGCCTGAGTTAGATGAGTTTGATTGCGATGAAACCAAGCAATCTGGGGTTAAGCACCGTGCGTCAATGTTGTCACGCGCATTAATCGATGATAATCACTCTTATAAAAATGCGGATATCTTAGACTATGCTGCTCGCTTTAAGGTGCTGATGACCGATAAGGAAAATACAAGTACCGAAGACAGTTTGGCCCTAGGTATTTCGTTTCTTGCCAAAACCAAGAAAGCGTCGGACTCTCTCGCCGATTTGTATTTTGACAATACCGAGGCCTCTTATCGAGATGATAATCGCATGATGTGGCGCTTTATTGAAAGAGAAGATGAGGGAGAAAAGTTATTTATTGCGGAGTTGTATAACGATATGGAGCCCATTTCTGTTGAGGCGATTCCGCCGCGCTATTATGACGAGTGGGACTACTTCCATAAGTCTTATAAACCCGATTGGGTCTCTGTGTATGAACGTCTTCACTCTCATTCGGATCCGTCTAAAATCGATGAGCTGTTGGAGAGGCACGCTAATTTGGTCAAACAACTCAAGCGAGTGCTGGACCTTTTAAAGCCGCAAAACAAAAAACGATTACGATATCAGGAAGAGGGCGCTGAATTGGATTTGGATATTGCTCTTCGTAGTGTCATTGACTTTAAGAATGGCTCACAGCCAGACACTCGTATTAATACCGATTTCGAACACGATTCACGCAGTGTTTCGGTGCTACTTTTGCTTGATTTATCCGAATCGTTGAATGATATTGTCCCCGGTACCAATCGCTCTATCTTGGAATTATTGCAAGAAGCGGTTTCTTTGTTGGGCTGGGCGGTTGAACAATTGGGTGATAATTTTGCCATTGCTGGTTTTAACTCAGACACGCGTGAGCGGGTTATGTATTACCATATCAAGGGTTACAGCGAACATTGGGACGATACGGTTAAGTCAAGATTGGCGGATCTGAAAGCTGAATATTCCACTCGCATGGGGGCGGCTATTCGCCATGGTGCGCATTATCTCGATTTGCAGCAAAGCGATAAAAAATTGATGTTGATTTTGACCGATGGCGAGCCCTCTGATATCGATGTTCCCAATTCAAAAGTGCTTATTAAAGATACCCATAAGGCCGTTCAAGAGTGTCAACAAAAGGGCATGTATCCGTATTGTATTAGTCTGGATAACAAAGCAGACAGCTATATTTCAGATATTTTTGGTTCGCATTACTCTGTTATTGATCGGATTGAATCGCTGCCTAAAGAGTTACCGAAACTTTTCATGTCTCTGACAAAGTGATAGTTACTCACTCATTACTTGCATCCCTCTCCTTTGATTATCAGGGAAAGAGCTACGAACTGCAAAGTGTGATTAATATTGAAAATATTATCTCTCACGAGGATTTTTATCAATCGGTCTATCTACAACTCGCGCAAGAGCATGACATTGATTTGTATTCTTATCAGCTGGAAATAATGATGGATCAGACTATCCAATTTTCGCAGGCCAAAGGTTGTACGGAGGGTTGTATCGATAATCAAACCCTTAATTTAGTACTTTTAAGGCAACACTACGAGCAAGTGTTGTGCGTTGAAAGAGTTGGGATTGTTGCCGAAAAACACCTTGATTCGAGCGAGTTGACGGAGGGTGTAAAAAAAGCTTTAATCGAGGCTTATCAGCTGGGAAAGGCGGCTAACCAAAATCCTGTTTGACAAAATCTTTATCGATTTGCATGATTGAGTTATTAAGCAATTCTAAGCATTTTGGCACGGCCAAAAATACCGCTCCCAAGCACACAGCAATCGCAATCGGTTTGCCCGGTAGATTGATGATCAAGCTATTACCACGCGTGCCGGCAATTTGGCGCGAAAGGATGGCTGTTGGCACAGTGCGCAGTGATGCCGCTCGCATTTGCTCGGCAAAGCCATCGTAGATTCTCTCACACACCGCCGACGTTGCTTCCGGAGTGACATCTCGCTTAGTTGGGCCAGTGCCACCGGTGGTGAGAATGACATTGCAACCAAGCTCGTCACTCAACTCAATTAGGGTTTTTTCGATGAGCGGTTGATCGTCTTCAATAATTCTTACAACACTCTCATAGGGCGACGTTAGAGCGCTAGATATCCACTGTTGCATGGCTGGGCCACTAATATCTTCATACTCGCCTCGTGATGCTCTGTCAGAAATCGTGAGAAAGCCAATTTTAATAATGTTTTTCATAAAGTTCCTTATCCGCCAGTCACCGGCGGGAAAAATGCCACTTCATCGCCCTCTGTAACGAGTGTGTTATCATCAACCATTTCGTGATTCACAGCGCAAAGTATGTTTTTTGGAAAATATTTTTCACCGTGTTTCTCAATCAACTGGTTTTTAATTGATGCAACGGTAGTATCTGCGTCAATAGTAATTTTTTCAGAAGCTGTATTAAGGCTCTCTTTAAGAGAAGCAAAAAAAAGAATATTCATCCACCGATTTCCACCATTTGGCGGTTGCTGATATTGTCGATTACTGAGCTAAAAACGTGCTTTTCTGGTTTTTTGGTGATGGCGTTGACAATCAGTGCTTTGATTTCGCCGTCGGTCATGTTTGAGCGAATGGCATCACGTAGTGATACAGAATCTTCTTGGCCGAGACACAAGATCAAATCACCTTTGGCGGTCATTCGTACGCGGTTACACGTGCCACAAAAATGGTTCGATACCGCCGAAATAGTGGCCACTCTTGTATTGGTGCCTTCGATTAATAGTGCCTTAGCTGGGCCGTCGGTTTGTTTGGCTTTTTGCGCGATGAGTTTATCACCATAACGTTTCTGAATACGCTCAAGAATGGCTGCTTCTGAATAGTGCTTGTCAACAGCTTCAATGCCAGCAAGACCAATCGGCATGGTTTCAATGAAACGAATATCGAGACCTCTGTCAATGGCAAATTCCACCATCGCTTCTATTTCGTCGTCGTTAATACCTTTCATGACAACCATGTTGAGCTTGATCGGATTCATTCCGACTTCGATAGCTTTATCAATACCTTTAATCACGATATCAAGATCGCCACCCCGAGTAATGTCTTTGTGGCGTTGGGGAATAAGTGTATCAAGTGAAATATTGAGACGGTTAATGCCGTGATCTTTCAATTGACGGGCCATTTTTGGCAAAAGGTGAGCGTTGGTTGAAAGAGGAATATCGGTCAATCCGGGGATTTCTCCCAGCATTTTTGTTAAATCTAGAATATCTTTTCGCAGTAACGGTTCGCCGCCGGTAAGTCTGACCTTGGTAACACCCAGCTCGGCAAAAAGACGTACAATTTTGGCAATTTCTTCGAACGAGAGAACTTCAGAACGGCGAGTGTGTGTTTGGTGATCTTCGTCACGACAATAGTGGCAGCGATAGTTGCAGTGATCCGTTACTGAAACACGCAGATAAGTAATGTGGCGGTCAAAAGGGTCAATTAGTTGATTCATGATTGTAATTTCCAGTGGCCGGATTTACCGCCTTTTTTCTCTAATAATTGCACATTGTCAATGTGCATGAAGCGATCGACTGCTTTGCACATATCGTATATAGTTAGTGCAGCAATAGTGGCGGCTGTCAGTGCTTCCATTTCTACGCCGGTTTTCCCTTCCAATTTAGCACTAGCAACAATTTCAATGGTGTTATTATTTTCATTCGGTGTTAGTTCAACTGTGACTTTTGAGAGCATCAAAGGGTGACAAAGCGGGATAAGCTCCCAACATTTTTTTGCCGCTTGAATGCCAGCAATGCGAGCAACGGCGAGTACGTCACCTTTTTTATGCGAGCCAGAAACAATCAAATCCAGTGTTTCTTTTTTCATATGAATGACAGCACCAGCACTGGCTTCACGAACGGTACTGGCTTTTCCAGAGACATCAACCATTTGCGCTTCGCCTTTGTCGTTAATGTGGGTTAATTTACTCATCGTGTTAACTCGCTTAGTGAGTAGTAGTTGAGCAGTTCGCCTGCTTCAAATGTGGTGTTTTCAGGTATCTCAATGATGCCGTGCGCCCAGACAATAGAGCTCATAACATCAGAGCCTTGTTTTGGAAAGAGACTTGCTTGAGCGCTGCCTGTTGAGTAATCCAGTCTAGCGCGCGCGTATTCGCGTCTCGGTTTGGCGCGCTTGCAATCAAAGTTTGTCTGAACTTTAATGACGTTTGCTTGATATTTGCTATTGCCTTGCATTTTTTTGATAAAGGGTAGAGCAAAAATAGCGAAGGTGACGAAGCTTGAAACCGGGTTTCCTGGTAGGCCAATAAAAGCGGTATTGCCGACCTTGCCAAAAGCCAGTGGTTTGCCCGGCTTCATCCGAATTTTCCATAAGTTAAGCTCGCCTAGAGATTCCACTGCACCTTTAACGTGGTCTTCTTCACCAACGGAAACACCGCCCGTGGTCATAATGAGATCACACTTGCCAGAGAGTGCTGATAGGGCGTTGCAAGTCGATTCGAATTTGTCTTCGATATTGCCGAGATTGACAACCTCGCAACCCACTTGCTTTAATAGTGCCACCAAAGCGTAGCGATTGGAGTTATAAATCTTCCCAGGAGTTAGCGGATTGCCCGGCTCAATCAATTCGTCACCGGTGAAAAAGACGCCGACTTTAATTCTAGAAAAAACCTTTAATTCACCAACACCTACAGAGGCGGCCAATGAGATATCTTGAGGTTGAAGTTGTCTGCCTCTTTTAAGAATGACACCGCCTTCAACAATGTCATTGCCAGTTGGGCGAATATTTTCATTTAGATTAATTGCACGATCAATAGTAATTCGAGAGCCGTCTTCAGACAGCCGACACTCTTCTTGCATGATGACGGTATTGGCGCCTTTTGGAATGGGGGCGCCGGTAAAAATGCGAGCCGCACAGCCCTCACTCAGTTCGTTGCCGGTTGAGCCCGCAGGAATTCTATCGACAATAGCAAAACTTAAGTTTTCTTTATCAAGGTGCTCGTTACCGAGGGCAATGGTATAACCATCCATCGCACTATTATCAAATCCTGGAACGTTGATTGAAGAGTTGATCTCCTCACTTAAAATACGGCCAAGCGCATCGTCCAAACCGACGACTTCAGTTTTGCTTGGGGCGAGTGCAGCCTTAAGCAAAAAATCTAATGCTGAATCGGCGCTCATCATCGATTGGTTAAATAAAGGTGAGTCGCAGTTAAGGGCTTGATTTTTCATGCACTTAGAAAGCTCGGTGTTTTAATGTGTGTATTATACAATTGCAATAGATTTTCCTTATGGAGAATAACTTGTTAAAAACGAGGTTTTTCAAACAAAAAGCATGGACTTTACGTGAATAAAATCAACAAAAATGAGATAACAGCCGTCATTTTAGCGGGCGGACGATCCTCAAGAATGGGTGGTAATGACAAGGGCTTGATTGAATTTCGTGGCAAGCCAATGATTGGTTATGCTTGCGATGTTGTTCAGGAGAAAGTTGGTAAGATTCTAATTAGCGCCAATCGCAATCACGGTGCTTATCAAGCTTATGGTGAAGTGGTTGAAGATAATTTGGCTAATTTCCAAGGACCTTTATCTGGTATTTCCTCCGCGCTTAATGTTTGCTCAACGCCTTATTTGCTGGTATTGCCTTGTGATAGTCCGCTAGTTACTAGTGAGTTGATCGATGAAATTATTTCGGAAATGGCGGCTTCATCGGCTGAAATATGTGTTGCTCACGATGGGCGGATAATGCACGCAACTTTCGCCTTAATCAGATCAGATCTTGGTCCTAGTCTTGATAAATTTTTGGCTAGTGGTGAGCGAAAAATGGCGCTGTGGTATAGGGGGCAAAAATTGGCACGAGTGGATGTTTCTAATCATCTTGAAGTGCTGACAAACATTAATCGAGTGGAAGATTTGGCGCTTTAAGGCTTCCAGTGATTTTTTTGATCGGTGTCACTGTCTCGAGATTCGACCCATCTGTCTTTATTATTGACCGATTCTTTTTTCCAAAAAGGTGCGTCTGTTTTTAGATAATCCATAATAAAGTGACAAGCGTCAAAAGCATCAGCCCGGTGTTTACTGGTAGCGATAACCAAAACGATTTGATCTTCAACTTTAAGTTCACCAATGCGATGAATAATGGTGATTGCCTGAATCTCCCAACGCTCTCTCGCCTTTAAGACAATACTCTTAAGGGATTTTTCAGTCATTTGTGGATAGTGTTCGAGTGTCATAGAGCTAAGTGAGTCGCCTTCAAGGTCGCGCACTGTACCTACAAAACTAACAATAGCACCAGTTGCTGAGTTGCCTTCTCGAGCAAGCCTTACTTCTGTTGAGAGGTCAAAATCCTCTTCTTGGACGATTATTTTATACATAAGGTAATTTTATCGTTTTTATAGTCGGCTTAATTGATTTTGCATAATTTCGATTGGACTATAATGACTGGATAAACAACACCAAAAAACACCATGAAAGTTGCAACTATTTCGCTTGATATTCGCTGGCAAGACATTGAGGCCAACCTTAAGCGTGCTGAAGAATTTGTAACCCAGGCCAAAGCGGATGGTTGTGATGTAGTTGTCTTTCCAGAGGTTTTTAACACCGGCTTTATTGCCGATATGGGCAAGTATTGCGAAGCCCCAAATTGCAGAACACATCAAGCACTACAGCAGTTTTCATTAAACCACCTAATAAGTGTTGTTGCTGGCATAACGGAAAAGCCCGCTAATAAAAAAGCTAATAATCTCGCCTTTGTTTTCGATCATTACGGCCAGGAGGTGGCAAGATATTCAAAGTTACAGCCGTTTAATTATGCCAACGAGGGTAAGTATTTTGCTTCTGGTAATGAAACGGTCACTTTTGAAATTGCCGATACCAAGTGTGCTGTTTTTATTTGTTATGATTTACGTTTTCCAGAGATTTTTCGCAAAGTGGCAAAGGATGTTGAGGTGATTTTTGTCATTGCCAATTGGCCAGATACTCGAGAATTGCATTGGCAGCAATTGCTTATAGCTAGAGCGATTGAAAACCAGTGTTTTGTTGTTGGTGTTAATCGCACTGGCGGTGATGGTATGGGTCTAAAGTACAACGGATCCTCCATGGTTATTCATCCTTCGGGCGAGGTTTTACTGCAAACCAGCAAAACCAGCGAATACGACACTTGTGAGATGGATATTACTGAGGTTATCAAAGTTCGGAAAGAATTCCCGTTTTTAGACGATATGCGTTTTGTTTAAGAGGGTTGTTACGTTATGAGTATTGAAATCAAATCTGTAATTACTTGCCCTGAATGTGGATTTTCCGCTGAAGAGGTAATGCCTACCGATGCTTGTCAGTTCTTTTATGAGTGCAAATCCTGCAATACTTTGCTAAAACCACTGCCTGGTGATTGTTGCGTTTATTGTTCTTATGGTACTAATCCTTGCCCACCGATTCAAGAGGATAAGAGCTGCTGTTGAATAAAAATTGCCTCCTCTTAATTTAGGGCTGATCAATTGGATTTTTTTACAGGCATTGAAAATTTGTTGACCAAGTAAAAGCCTAATGCTACTGATGGGCCAATACCCAAAGCAAAGATAACCGTTCCAAGTCCAACCACTTCTCCCAATAATTTATCAATATTATTAAGCAGACAAATTGATCCCAAGACAACAACGCTTATTTCAATCGCCGTTCGAATTGAATATATAGGTAGGTTGCTTATTTTTTGTAAACCAATCATTAAACCATCTCTTGGTCCAGCACCTAGATTTGATATTAAATAAAATCCACTTCCAAGTCCTATAGTAAGAACGCCAATTACGACCTGTAAAACTTGCATCGGGTAATATTTTGGATAAGGTAAATAATAAACTGAGAATTCAATTGTTAATGCTATTATGAAGGCATTTAGAATTGTTCCCATTCCAGGTTTTTGTTTAAGCGGAATCCACAGGAGCAATACAAAAATACTAATTACAAGAGTAGAAAGACCAATAGACCAGTCTGTGAGATTTGATATTCCTAGAGCTAATACAGTATATGGACCAACACCCGCGCCACTGGTAATAAGAAGGCTCTCTCCTAGGCCAAACAAAAATAGTCCAAATACTAAAAATAAAAAGGTCAATGGCTTAGGCTTTAGATTAAAAGAATCTTCAGAACTCCAAACAACGTTGGGAATTTTTTTGATAGAAAAGATCTCAGAAGAAAGTTTCATAGATTGTTGTCGAAGTAAAAAATTATAGTAATAATACAGTTGTTTAAGATTATTCTAAAGCTGTGTATAAATTATTGTATTTGCCTTCTCAATTTAAGGCTTTAGTGATTATTATAGGTCTATTAAAAATGAACTCAAAATATGAAGTTGTTAATTAATCAAATATCATGACAGTGGCACTTAGTAAAACTGATATCCAAAGCTTTAATAATGATGGCGTTGTTGTATTACGAGGTGTTTTTAAAGAATGGATTGATACCTTAAGACAAGGTGCAGACTTTCATATTGATAACCCTAGCGAAAGCGCACTTATTCATAAATCCGATAACCATCAAGGGCAATTTTTGGAAGATTTTTGCAATTGGCAGAGGATTCCTGAATACCAAAATTTTGTTCTGAATTCTCCTTTGGGCGCAGTGGCGGCTGAGCTAATGCAATCTAAGACAGTGCAGTTTTTTCACGATCACTATCTACACAAAGAAGCCAGTTCTGGAGTGCCAACACCTTGGCATCAGGACATCCCTTATTACTGCGTACAAGGCTCGCAAACGGTGAGTTTTTGGCTTCCTCTTGAGGAAAGAGATGTTGCACTTTCTTTGAAGTGTGCTGCCGGCAGTCATAAGTTAGATAAAGAAATTCGACCGACCAGCTGGTCAAGCAATGAAAGTTTTTATGAAGATGATAGCCTGTTTATGGACATCCCAGAGATTGAGAAATCTGATTTTGAAATTAAACAGTGGGCAATTGAACCAGGGGATGTTGTCGCTTTTGATTTTAGAACGTTGCATGGCGCCAATGCCAACACTAAGAGCTCAGTCAGTCGCACTTTGTCGTTTCGATTAGTTGGTGATAACGTGAGGTACAGACAGCGCCCTGGTAGAACATCACCTAATTTTCCAGACATTAATCAAACCACAGGCGAGCACTTAAGAGAAGATTGGTTTCCAGTTATATGGTCTAATTAAGGACAAAACAAACACGCCTTACAAGCCTACCAGTGTGAGGTTAGAAGCCATACCTGTAAAGTTACAAGAGTCGAATCAATGCACCGCTCCCGTTGCGGTTAAAACTTACCATGTCTTATAAAGAAATGAATCAAATCATGGCGCCCTGCAACAAGCAGCAATATTCCCAGAGATGATTATTGATGCATGAGTGATAATACATGGAGTATTATAAGCCTTAAAACAACAGGAGTGCATGATGAAAATACTATGTATATTGTATGATGATCCTGAAGGCGGAATGCCGAAGAGCTATCCATTAAGTCAACTGCCAGAGTTAGCAAATTATCCGGATGGTATGACGTTGCCAACACCAAAAGCGATTGACTTTACGCCAGGCGAGTTACTTGGCTGTGTTTCTGGTGAATTGGGATTAAGAAAATTTTTAGAAGAAAGAGGACATACATTAGTCGTTACCTCTGATAAAGACGGCACAGATTCGGTTGCTGCCAAAGAAATAGTGGATGCTGACATTGTAATATCTCAACCATTTTGGCCTTTCTATTTAACCAGAGAGCTCATAGAGAAATCAAAGCATCTAAAAATGGCAATTACCGCAGGTATTGGATCAGATCACGTTGATCTACAGGCTGCAATGGATAATAAAGTTGATGTGGTTGAAGTGACGTATTGTAATTCGATTTCTGTGTCTGAGCATATTGTGATGATGATTTTAGCGATGGTTAGAGATTATCACAATCAACATGCTATTGCAAAATCAGGTGGCTGGAATATTGCCGATGCTGTACAGCGCTCTTATGACGTAGAAGGTATGCACGTAGGCACTGTCGCAGCAGGTCGCATAGGGATAGCAGTTTTAAGAAAATTAAAGCCTTTTGAAACTCATTTGCATTATTTTGATAGACATAGATTACCTAAATCAATCGAAAAAGAATTGGATTTAACGTTCCACGAGTCTGTGGAATCAATGGTTGCTGTATGTGATGTGGTGACGATTAACTGCCCATTACATCCAGAAACAGAAGACATGTTTAATGAAGACTTAATTGGCAAGATGAAAAAAGGCGCTTATCTCATTAATACTGCCAGAGGTAAGATTTGTAATAGAGAGGCAATTGCAAACGCCTTAAGGTCTGGACAGTTAAGTGGGTATGCTGGAGACGTTTGGTTTCCGCAGCCGGCGCCTAACGATCACATCTGGAGAACTATGCCCAATCACGGTATGACACCGCACACTTCGGGTACATCATTATCGGCACAGGCAAGATATGCCGCCGGCACAAGAGAAATATTAGAATGTTTTTTTGATGGTATGTCAATTAGATCTCAATATCTTATTGTTCAGAATGGAGAGCTTGCTGGAGCTGGCGCTCATTCTTATAGTAAAGGAACTGCTACCGGTGGCTCCGAAGAAGCGGAAAGGTATAAAAAATAAAATTTTGAGATATGGCAGGAGGCGAGTTTGCTGTTTTTTGCAAGCCCTGGTAGCCCTTCGTGCGCAACTGCTTACAAACAATGTGCGCCACCCACAGCGTGCCATGGGGCTAGCTAGTTTACAAAAACTGCTAGCAAACGATGAACGCTTATGCGAAGATTTCTCCCAGTTATTTGGCAAAAAAAATAGTACAATTATCGCTTTTTAGCTAGCGAGTTTGAATGCTTGGGATAAACGATTTATGGCTGTTTGTTATCTCGGGCTTGTTGTTGAACATGACACCAGGCGCCGACCTTCTTTATCTTATTGATCGCTCTATATCTCAAGGTGTCCGCTATGGTATTGCCGCAGGGCTTGGCGCGAGTGTGGGCTGTGTTGTGCATATTTGCATTGCTGTACTGGGTTTAAGCGCAGTATTAGCAACTTCAGAATTTGCCTTCTCAGTTGTTAAATATATAGGTGCGGCCTATCTAGTGTATTTGGGTTGCTCGCTATTAATAAGCAAACATAAAGTTGCAATTTCTACAAATAACACCTCCAAAAAAGGTGGTTTTTTTGCTGTCATGGGTAAAGCAATATTGATCAACGTTCTAAACCCAAAGGTGGCCTTGTTTTTTCTTGCATTTTTTCCTCAGTTTGTTGATGTAAGTTACGATAATTCAATTTTGGCATTTTTAATACTTGGCGCAATATTTGTTATTAATGCCACCTTGTGGAATGTGTTTGTTGCTTGGTCGGCATCAAGTATTGCCAAAAAACTGAACGTAAATTCAACTCTAGGGAAAATACTAAAGAGGTTGATGGCGGTTATTTTTATCGGCTTTGGTGTAAGGCTCGCACTGAGTGTGGGTGGCTGAGGAAGAATGTAATTATGGAATTAGCAGATTACTCGTTAGATATTCTTGGTTTTTTATTTACCATTGGTATTTTGGCGGGTTTTTTAGATACTTTGGCAGGCGGTGGTGGGCTGCTTTCAATACCGGCATTGATGATGAGTGGTATGCCACCAATCTATGCACTTGGCACCAATAAATTACAAGCCAGCGTAGGTATTGGAACCGCGACTCTACTGCTTTTTCGAAAGAAAAAATTTAGCTGGCAGGAGATCAAAACACTTGCATTGGCCTCTTTTATAGGCTCGGTGATTGGTGCAGTTATTGTGCAATTTATTAATACAGAGATTCTTTCTTTTGTTGTGCCTGTTGTATTGGGCTTTATTGCTTTGTACTTTGTTATCTCTCCAGAAATTAAGAGCAAACAATCGCACCGTTCCGAGCGCAACTTTCAAAATATTGTAGTACCAGCAATTGGTTGTTATGACGGTATGTTTGGCCCGGGGACGGGTTCGTTTTTTGTATTGACCGGTGTCGTATTTAAAGGCCTTGATTTGATTAAATCGGTGATCTTAGCCAAGCCACTCAATCTTGCCTCTAATGTCGCCTCATTGGTTGTCTTTTTAAGCTTTGGTCATGTTGTTTGGGTGATTGGCGCGTTGATGATAGTGGGTCAAGTTATCGGCGCCTCTGTGGGTGCACATTATCTGGTGAGAGCCAATCCAAAAGTGATTCGACTGCTGATTGTAAGTATGTCTTTTGCTATGTTGATTAGGTACAGTTATTCAATGGGTTGGTTTGCGTAAGTCACTTGGTAACTGAAAGCTGGTATCAAAGTGTCGCCACTCATAGCGCTCAGGATAATGGCGACGGTAATGTTCAAATTGTGCAAGATTTTTAATCGCCTTGTCGTCTTCAATAAATGGATAAATAGCGTTAAGCGTACCCTGTAATGAGGTGTGCTGAATAGTAACTCTTGGTGGATTGATAAGGTTGGCAGTCTGACTATTCTCAGCGGTTTTAGTAAAATCACACAATGCCTGATAAATCATAAAGCTGCCTTTGAATTTGGCATCGATAGAGTGTCCTGCAATGTGCGGTGTTGCCCAGTAGGCAGACTGCTGTAGCGATAGGTTAATATAGGGTTCATTCTTCCAGCAATCGATAACATTGGCTTTGGTTTGGGTTTTTTGCCAAATGTCTTCATCAATAATCCCGCCACGAGCAGCGTTAATAATAATGGTGTCTTTGCTGATTAAATCAAAATTGTGAGCAGCCAATAAATTGGCGCTTGGGTAATCGCTTTTAAAAGTCAGCGGCGTGTGAAAGCTAACAATATCTGCGCTTAAAGCTTCGTCTAATTCAACAAAATCACCGTTTGACACTCTGGCTTGACGCGGCGGGTCGTTTAATAATGTTTTGATACCAAGTTGCTTGGCCAATATGTCAAGTCGTGAGCCCACATTGCCGACACCAATAATACCAAGTGTTTTTCCCGACAATTCAAGGTCATAGTCCGCCGATAAATTGGCAATCGCACTAATGACATATTCAGCAACCGCATTGGCATTGCAACCCTGGGCAGATGAAAACACAATATTGTTTTGTTTAAGATAGTTCTCGTCAACATGGTCCAAACCGGCTACTGTTGAGCCAACAAATTTTATTTGCGATCCCTGTAAAAGATCTTCATTAACTTGAGTGCGAGATCTAACAATAAGAGCGTCACAATCATGCACGGCATCTCGATTAATATCACGCCCTGGTAACGTTACGATCTTGCCAAAATCACCAAAGATTTCTTGGTGGGCATAAACAGCATCGTCAATTAATAATCTCATAGCTGCCAGTCGATGGATTGTTGATTAGTAGAGGTGAGATAGTTATTAACCTGAGAGAAGTGTTGGCAGCCAAAAAATCCTTTATGTGCCGAAAAAGGCGAAGGGTGTGGCGCCCTCAGAGTTAAGTGTTTATCCGTATCAATAAGCGCTTCTTTTTTACCAGCATAAGCGCCCCAAAGCAAAAACACCAAATGTTTCTTGTTCTCACTCAGCAGGCTTATCACGTAATCCGTAAACACTTCCCAGCCTTGATTAGCGTGTGAGGCAGGGCTACTTTTTTCAACGGTTAAAACACTGTTGAGGAGTAACACACCTTGTTTTGCCCACGATGCCAAATGGCCATGTTCTGGTGTGGTGATGCTTAAATCAGACGCAAGCTCTTTGTAGATATTTCTAAGGGAGGGTGGTATTTTTATACCTTCTGGCACAGAGAAACTCATACCTTCAGCCTGTCCTTCGCCATGGTAAGGATCTTGACCTAGGATAACAACCTTTGTGTCTGCATAACTGGAATGTTCGAAGGCTTTAAACCAAGAACCACTTGGTGGGTAAATGGTTTTTGAGAGTTGAGCCTGGTGGCTTAAAAAGTCGAGTAAGTTTTGAAAATAATCCTTATCGAAAATGCCGTCTAAGTGCATTGACCAGTCACCAATATCGCTATTCATTGTTAATTGCATTGGACATGATTCTAATTAAAATACGAGGGATTAGGTACTTCTATTTTAAAACAAAACTCATTATAACAAGGATTAAGAATGACGGATTGGTTGGCGCGATGGCAAAATAATAAAATTGGATGGCATACCGATGCCGTAAATCGATCGTTAGTTGATTATTTTGAGTTGCTAGAACTAACCCATGGGGCGAGTGTGTTTGTACCACTGTGCGGCAAAAGTGTCGACATGATTTACTTATCAGAAATGGGCTGTTCAGTGATTGGCGTGGAATTGAGCCTTGTTGCTGTTGAGCAGTTTTTTATTGAAAACAGCCTACAGTATTCGGTTAGTGAAATTGACAACTTTGTGCTTTATCAATCTGAGCGTATTAAGATTTACTGCGGTGATTATTTCAATTTAAATGCCGAACACTTGTCGAGTCTATCCGCTGTTTATGATCGGGCATCGTTGATAGCGCTAGATTTGGATTTAAGAGAAAAATACGCACAGCATTTAACTGATATAATACCGCTTGATGCGCGAATACTGTTGTTAACACTTATTTATCCGCAGCATCAGATGAGCGGCCCACCTTTTTCCGTTAGCAATTCGGAGGTTGAGTCGCTTTTTGGTTTGGCTTTCAAATATCGACAATTGCACTGTTTTAATGATATTGATAATGAGCCTAAATTTCTGCGCGCTGGCGTAGATTATGTTGAAAATGCAGCTTATTTGCTGCAAAAAGGGAAAGAGTAATGTCAAAAAAAATGACGGGCATAGTTGCCCAATTTGGTACAAAAGGATACGGTTTTATCACTGGTGATGATGGTGAGAAGTATTTCGTACATCAAAAGAACGTTTACAACAAATCACGCTTAAGAGGCGATACAAGAGTTGCGTTTAAAGTAGAAAATTCAGACAAAGGCCTTGTTGCAATTGATGTCAAGCTTGAGAAGGGCGCCGAGGATAAAAAGCCGTTAACTGACGGCACGATTAAGTTAATGTTTACCTTCTTGTTGGTAATGCAAATTATCACATCCTACTACGCATTTTTTAAATGAAGAAACTGATCGTTTTTGCTTTAGCGATCGTTTTATCGGGTTGTTTCTCAACCCCTGCAAGAGAAGTTGTTGATATTTGCCAGCTCCTGGATGAAAAGGTGAGTTGGTATCAGGCTGTTAAAAAAAGCGAGCAGAAATATCAAGTGCCAATGCATTTGCAGTTGGCCATTATTTATCAAGAATCGCATTTTTCCTCGAGAGCACAACCGGCAAGAACCACCTATCTTGGCTTTATTCCAGGACCAAGACCAAGCTCTTCTTATGGTTATGCACAAGCAAAGACTGAAACTTGGGAATGGTATCAACTAAAAACCGGCAATAGCGACGCCAGTCGTAGCAATTTTTCTGATTCTGTCGATTTTGTTGGTTGGTATGTCAGTCAATCGAAAGTCCGCTCCAAAATTTCTAAATCGGATGCTTACAACCAATATTTAGCTTATCACGAAGGTCATAACGGTTTTAACAAAAAAAGCTATAAAGACAAAGCTTGGTTGCTGAAGGTTGCCAAGCAGGTTGAAAAGAAATCCAACGATTTCAAGCGACAACTTTCCAAATGTCGTGCGCATTTAGATGGCAATAGGTTGTGGTCGTTCTTCTAAACAATGTGGTTTAAGGTATTAGAGAAACCACCTGAGCCGAACACCATGACTGAGATCTCTATTGGCGACAAACAACTTGTGTTAACAAATTACAATGGCAGGCTTCATTGCTTTGAAAATCGCTGCCCGCACGAAGATTTCCAGCTGCACCTTGGTTGTATTCAAAAAGGCAAAATAAAGTGCTCTCTGCATGGATTTTCTTTTGACCTTGTAAGTGGTGAAAGCTCGGAAGAGTGCGTCGAATCGTTAAACTTATTTCGCGTTAAAATAGAGAAAGAAGTTCTTTATGTTGAGATGAGCCCCGACCAATGAGTGCACAAACTTTAATCCATTCTATTATTCAAAGAATTGCTACTGGTCCTGAGTTAAGTAAGAATATTGAGCTCGAGGAGGCAAGTGCCGCAATGAGTGCCATTCTTGATGGTGAGATAGACGACGTCCAATCGGCTATTTTTTTGATAGCGCTACGAATGAAGCGAGAAACTCTAGAAGAAAATTTCGGCATACTTGATGCACTATTAAAGGCCACAGACTGTCAACAAGCCGACGTTGAGGATTTGGTCGACTTAGGCGATCCTTACAGTGGCTACAATCGATCGATTCCTATTTCGGCTTTTTTGCCGCCGTTATTAGCGGAACTTGGCTTGCCATGTATTATTCATGGGTTGGATAGTGTTACGCCAAAGTTTGGTCTAACGCATAAGCACATTAGTCAAGCACTGGGCGACAATGCTAATCAGAGTGTTGAAGAAGCAAAGGTACAGATCGAAGACAGTAAAAAAAGTTGGACCTATCTTGATCAAAGTCGCTATTGTGAACCCCTATATGATTTGGTTTCACTGAGAAATAAGGTTGTCAAAAGAACGGTTGTTAATACCGTCGAGAGCCTTATTGGGCCAATCAGAGGTAAGCGTACACACTCTATTTTGGGTTTTGTGCATAAGCCTTATCCGCCTATTTATGCCGCTTTAACAGCGAGAGCGGGTTTTGATACCAGTTTGGTTATTCGCGGTGTTGAAGGGGGTGTTGTGCCTTCATTGCGCCAAAAGGGACTAATGATCTCTTATATTGGTGAAGTGGAAAAAGCCCGAGTGGAAATAGACCCTAAGGCTATGGGCATAGAGCAGGAGTTAAGAGCAATTGCATTTCCTAATAATATGACCACTGAAAACAACAAGACAGCTCTCGCAGAACATACGGTTACTTTGGGACGTGCAGCACTTTCTGGTGAGAGAGGAATGTTTTATGATGGTTTGGTTTATACGGCGAGCCTCATTCTTTGGCATTTGCAAAAATCCACGAACTTATCGAACGCTGCAGATTTTGTCAGAGAAGTGCTTGACTCTGGCAAGGCTGTTAGCCGACTCTAAATTTATTGAAATTGCTTAGCGTTTAGTTTGGCGTATTCGCCAGATTGATTCAGTAGCTCCTGATGACTGCCTTGTTCAATAATTTCACCCTCTTTTAAGACCACAATGCGATCGGCATTTTGGATGGTGCTAAGCCTATGAGCAATAATAATCGTTGTGCGCCCTTTTTGCATTTTATCAATCGCCGATTGAACCAATCTCTCAGTGGCCGAATCGAGTGCTGAAGTTGCCTCGTCTAGAATCAAAATAGGACTGTCTTTGGCAATTGCTCTGGCAATGGATAATCGTTGACGCTGTCCGCCTGAAAGCGTGGTACCATCTTCGCCAATTTCTGTATCAAAACCCTTATCCAGCTTGTTAATAAACTCGACAGAATTGGAAATATCCGCAGCCTGTTCAATCAACTCGATTGCCATCGTATCGCCTTGACCTAGGGCTATATTGTTCTTCACAGTGTCGTTAAATAAGCGTACATTTTGGTCAACAAAAGAGATTTGAGAGCGGAGTTCGGTGAGTTCAATATCGTTGATATTTTGTTCATCAATCGAGATACTACCCGATGTGGGATTGTAAAAGCGCGCTATCAGGCTCACCAGTGTTGTCTTGCCACTACCAGTGCTACCGACAAGAGCGACAGTTTCACCTTGCTTAATGTCAAGGTTGATATTATTGAGTGAGGCTCTTTCGCCATTGTAGCTAAAACAGACATTTTTAAAGCTAATTTCACCCTTAATATTGTTTAGCGGTGTTGTGCCCGTATTTGGTTCGGATTTTTCATCAATGAGTGCAAAAACACTTTGCCCTGCGGCAACAGCTTGCTGAAAAGGTTTGTTGATATTAATCAGATTTTTTGCCGGTTTAACCAACATACCCATGGCCATAAAAAAGGCCAAGAAATCACCGGCACCCATTTTAAAAGTGGTGGAAGAAAGATAGACAACGGAAGCAAGAGACAGGCCAATTAGCGAGTTTACAAAAGCAGTATTGACGGCAGTTGACATGTCAACTTTAAAGCGCTGCTGGCGAATGATGTTGATGAGTGATCTAAATTTGCCACTTTCCGCTTTTTGCGCATGATAGATTTTAACCAAGTCATTGCTGGAAATGTTTTCATCCAGCAGATGGGTCATTTTCCCCATTGAGGTTTGCACCTTTTCAGAGGCGGATCTCATACGAATACTGGAGGCCTTTACCGCAACATACACTAGGGGTAAAAGCACCAGTAAGATAAGGCTAAGGCGATAATCTTTGTAGAATAAATAGCTGGTTAATATCAATACCATTAAAGATGATTTAATGAACTCCAGCCAAATGGTAGAGGCTGCAAGTGCAATCTGTTCAACATCGAATGTTAGTTTTGACAGCGTGCCACCGGTGGTGTTTTTGTCAAAATACGATTTTGGTAGTTTGAGTAGTTTGGCAAACATGTCCACTCGAAGATCCATAATGACTTTATTAGAAACCCAAGAACTGGCGCCAACCGAGGTAAGAGCGAAGAGCGAACTTAAAATGATGAGTAAGAACAGTCCAACAGCGTAGTTGATGGAGGTGGTGTCGGAACGGTTGTCGACAAACAGTTTATCAACAATTTGACCGGTAATTTCTGGGATGATGGCTTCAAGAATGGTGGCACAAACCATCATTAAAGAAATAAACACAAGTTTGCCAATATGGGCTTTAATATAGGGATAAAGCCGCTTTATAAATTGTCTATAACCCATTGTGATTACTTTGATTTGATGTGTCCATATTCTACACAAATTTGTGTATCATAACTATTTCAAACTTGTTAGTTATTCATGACAAAATTCATCTTTATCACCGGTGGTGTTGTTTCTTCTTTAGGCAAGGGAATCGCTTCCGCATCTTTAGCCTCTATCCTTGAAACACGCGGGCTAAACCTCACTCTTCTTAAGTTAGATCCTTATATTAATGTTGATCCTGGAACGATGAGCCCCTTTCAACATGGCGAGGTTTTTGTCACCAATGACGGTGCTGAAACAGACCTAGATTTAGGCCATTACGAAAGATTTGTTCGTATTCAAATGGGTAAGAAAAACAACTTTACCGCAGGTCGAGTTTATGAGAATGTCATTGAGCGCGAACGTCGCGGTGATTATCTCGGCGCCACGGTACAAATCATCCCTCATATTACCGATGAAATTAAACGCCTAACAAAAGCCGGTGCTGAAGGTGCTGATATTGCCTTAGTTGAAATCGGTGGTACTGTTGGCGACATCGAGTCGCTGCCTTTTTTGGAAGCGATTAGACAAATGGGTCTTGAATTAGGCCGCGAAAATACTTTGTTTATCCACCTAACACTTTTGCCATACATTAAAGTGGCGGGCGAGTTAAAAACCAAGCCAACGCAGCACTCGGTAAAAGAATTAAGAGGTATTGGTATTCAGCCTGATATCCTAATTTGTCGTTCAGAGCACCCTTTGCCTGATGCAGAGCGTAAGAAAATTGCCCTATTTACCAGTGTTCCAGAAAATTCAGTGTTCACATCGTTAGATGTAGACACTATTTATAAAGTGCCAAGAGCCCTTCATGAGCAGGGCTTGGATGATATTGTTATAGAAAAGTTGGGACTGGCGTGCAAGGCGACCGATTTGAGCGAGTGGGATAATGTAATTTCTAAACTTGAGCGCCCAAATCACAGCGTTGATGTTGCTATGGTTGGTAAATACATGGATTTAACAGAATCTTACAAATCTTTATCTGAGGCTTTAATACACGCTGGTTTAAACACCCAAACTAAAGTCAATATCCATTATTTTGACTCTGAAGAGATTGAAAAAAATGGTGCTGAATGCTTAAGTGAGATGAGTGCTATTCTTGTGCCTGGTGGATTTGGTCTCCGTGGTATTGAGGGCAAGATTGAGGCGGTGCGCTATGCACGTGAAAACAATGTACCGTATCTCGGTATTTGCCTCGGCATGCAAGTGGCAGTGATCGAATTTGCACGCCATGTAGCTGGCCTGGATAATGCCAATAGTACTGAGTTTGATCTTGAAACACCCAATCCTGTTATTGGTTTAATTACCGAGTGGAAAGATGAAGATGGCAGCGTGCAAACACGTGATGATAAGTCAAATATTGGCGGAACAATGCGTCTTGGTGGTCAAGAATGCGCTCTAGTAAAGGGCTCCAAAGCTCGAGAAATTTACGGTGAAGATATGATCACTGAGCGTCATCGCCATCGTTATGAAGTCAACAACAAGTTGATTGGCACAATTGAAAAAGCAGGCCTAAGAATCTCTGGTAGATCGCAAGATGGCTCGTTGGTTGAAATGGTGGAGATTACTGATCACCCTTGGTTTATCGCTTGTCAGTTCCATCCGGAGTTTACTTCAACACCAAGAGACGGTCACCCATTATTTGAAAGTTTTGTTAATGCTGCAAAAGAGGCGCACAACTTAATTCTCAGCTAGGTTTAGATCTTTGCACAGTTACGGATAATCATCAAAATCACAGATTTTGTTAATTACTCCCTAACTGTGAGAAAGTCTTACTTCTTTTTCTTGGTAAATTTCATCATCCTTCTTCTTTTTTGAACCTGACGCTCGGATAATTTGTTCTTCTTATCTTTGAATGGGTTTTCACCGCTTTTGAACTCAAATTTAATCGGTGTATTGGTAAGACCCAATGCACTGGTGAAGAAGTTTTGCAAATAGCGACCATAAGCATTCGGAATGCTGTGTAGATGGTTGCCATGGATAGTGAAAGTTGGTGGAAAAAATCCCGATTGGTGGATGTATTTTAGCTTTAAGCGTCTACCCGCTACAGGCGGTGGTTGGTGCCCTTCGTTGGCCTTGGCTAAAATTTCATTGAGCAGTGGTGTTGCATATTTTGCGCCGGCATTTTCGTAGGCTTTATTGATATGCCCAAACAACTTGCCAACACCCGAGCCATGCAATGCTGAGATGTAGTGAATCGAGGCGTAATTAACAAAAGACAGTTTGATGTCCAGTTTTCTCTTAACTTCACTTTTCTGATATTCGTCCAGGCCATCCCATTTGTTATTAACAATCAGCAGTGCTCGGCCCTTGTCAGCAACCATGCCTAATAGTGTTGCGTCTTGCTCGGTAACGCCTTCGCTGGCATCTAATATAAGGATGACTACATGGCAATTTTCAATCGCTTCAATCGCTTTTAGAATACTAAATTTTTCAATTTTATGATCAACACTGCGTTTACGTCTAATGCCTGCCGTGTCTATTAAGGTGTAGAGTTGGTCGTTACGCTTAAATGGGATGAAAATCGTATCACGCGTTGTGCCGGGTAGATCGAAAGCCAACACACGATCTTCGCCCAAGATACGGTTGATTAAAGTTGATTTGCCCACGTTTGGACGCCCAAGAACAGCAACCGCAATACCTTCAATTTCTTGCTCAACATCATCCGTTGGTGGCGGTAAAAGTGGCAATGTTAGGTCAATCAATTCTTCAATACCCCTGCCATGTTCGGCAGAAATAGGGACGGGTTCGCCAAGACCGAGTTCGTAAAATTCAGCTAAAGAGGCGGGAGTTGAGCCTTCGGCCTTATTACAAACTAAGATCAGTGTAAGTTTAAGTCTTCTTAGTTGTTTTGCAAGCTCGTGATCAAGAGCAGTAACACCGTCTCTAGCACTGACAATAAAGTAGACAACGTCAGACTCATCTAAAGCGCTTAGAACTTGGTTATGAATGCCCGAGTCAATCATGTTGTTTTCGTTGGTCAGTCCGCCAGTATCGATTATTGAACAGGGAACGCCATCGTCCAAGTTGATAGTTGCGTATTGTCTGTCACGCGTCAAGCCTTCAAAGTCAGAGACAAGTGCTTGACGAGATTTGCTTAGGCGGTTGAACAGGGTAGACTTGCCCACATTGGGGCGTCCAACGAGCGAGATAACGGGTAGGCTCACGATAAATTACCGAGGTTATTTACAAAAAACTTTTTAGTTAAGGTCGTCTAACTTGATTTGAATTAGCTGCGACAATGTTGAATTTGCAGTGACACTGTTAAGTGCAAGAGCGTAATGCGTTTGTGCATCGGCGGTGTTACCAAGATCAACGTAAATATCACCTTTCATGTTGTTAACGAGGCCAGAAAAGCTGGCATCGCTAAGTGAATCAAGTGTAGAAAGGGCGCTCTCATGCTGGCCTAGTTGTAAATAAACAGAGGCCGTACGAAGCGTCGCCGTTGAACTAATCGCAATGTCATCGCTTGCCGTTAAAGGCTCGATTAAGCTAAGAGCTCCGTCATAGTTTCCAGCATCAAATAATTGCTTTGCCATCAAAAGCGTTGCTTGGTCAGCATATGAGCTTGAGCCATAATCCGACAACAATTGGTCATAAGAACCTGTATTGCTTGTGTCGGTAGCGTAGTTTAAATAGAGTGTTCTGGCATTTTCGGCCTCTTTATCTTGAATATCACCGTAATATCCCCAGCCCCAAATAGCCGAAAGACCAATAGCAATACCGGCAACTATTTGCATGCCATTGTTTTTTAGCCACTTTGAAATTTGTTCGACTTGCTCTTCTTCTGTGCCGCCGATATTGATAAAGTTTTTCATAAAGTCTCCTGAAGATGGGCAATGATACCCTCTAGAGTAATTAATTGTTGATCACCTTGGCCTTTCAACGGCTTGATGCTAATTTGATTGTTGTTGATTTCTTCTTCGCCCAAAATTAAAGCAAAGTCCGAGTTCGATTTGTCTGCTTTTTTCATTTGTGATTTGAGGCTGCCCATACTGATATCGTTAATCACAATCACATCAGGCAACTCCTGGTGAATATCATTGCAGATTCTCATGGAGGCTTGTTGCGCCTGTTCACCTAATGCGATGAAATACAAACTTGGTATTTGTTGTGTCAGTGATTCGGATTGCTCGCTGATAAGTAACATCAAACGCTCTAGGCCCATCGCAAATCCAACACCCGGTGTAGGTTTGCCGCCCATTTGCTCAACGAGGCCATCATAGCGTCCACCAGCACAAATCGTACCCTGTGCACCAAGATCATTTGAAATCCATTCAAAAACGGTTCGGTTGTAATAGTCCAGGCCTCTAACAAGTCTTGGATTGACAATGTAGTCAATATCCAAACAGTCAAGATAGCTCGTAAATTCTGAAAAATGTTTGGCAGAATCTTCGTCCAAGTGATCTGTCATTTTTGGTGCATTAGCAATCAGCGTTGCCATGTCGGTATTCTTAGAATCTAAAATACGCAAAGGGTTGACTTCAAGACGGCGCAAGCTGTCTTCGTCAAGTTCGCTTTTATGTTTAGAGAAGTAGTTATAAAGTAACCCTTTGTATTCTTTTCTGGTTTCGTTCGAGCCTAGTGAGTTAACCTCTAAAGTAACGTTTTCAAGTCCCAGTCTTTGCCAAAGCTGCGACGTCATGGCTATCAACTCGGCATCAATTTTTGCCTCTGTTGCGCCAAATATTTCTACACCCACTTGGTGGAATTGGCGATAACGACCCTTTTGTGGACGTTCATGCCTAAACATGGGTCCTTGATAAAATACTTTTTGAATGCCTTCTCTGGGTAAGTTGTGCTCAATCATCATGCGCACACAGCCAGCAGTGCCTTCTGGGCGCAGGGTCAGTGAGTCACCACCAAGGTCTTGCCAAGTGTACATCTCTTTTTCGACAATATCGGTGACTGCGCCAATTGCCCTAGTGAATGTTTCGGTTTTTTCGACAACTGGTGTGCGGATATTCTTGTAACCGTAAGAGATTAACAGCTTGTTAATAACCCCTTCCATGGCCAGCCAAAGATTGGAATCTTTGGGCAGGAGGTCGTTCATTCCTCTAATCGCTTGTATTTTCTTGCTCATGTTGCTGTTTGTTTTTATATGAGGGGTATTTTACCTATGAAACACTTCCTCTTGTAAGGCCAATAAACGGCAGAGACATCAAGATTTTCTATTTCGAAAAACGCTTTTTAACTGGGTCGTAAAACAACAGGATAAGACTGATAACAATGATGGCGAGAAACAATCTAAAAGTAATCAGCACAGTTATGTTTGCCCCAAAAAGCACAAACAACAAAGGGTCTTCAATCATTGCGTGAGCAACCATCAAAAAACAGCAAATAGACAGAATTTGTTTTCTTGATAAGTTCTTAGCTTCTTTTAGCAAAATACCCGATCCATAAAGAATGCCCAGCAGGGTGCCGGACACAAGAGCAATGACTGGGCTTAAGTGTTTATCAAAGCTTTGTACAATGCGGAACCCTTTAATGCCTTGGTTGACGAGCAATACCACGCTGACCAGAAAGACAATTTCTAGTGTTAATGTCAGTCCGTTGATCAGTGTTGTGTAGAAAAACACAAAAAAATCACTGCCTTGGGTCAATATTAACGGTTGAAGAATCTGTTGCACTCGGTCAGGGTTGTCAAAGATCATTTCTTTGGGGATGAACTGCAGTGGCAACAACACAACAAAAGCCATGGAAAGGCGAAAGAGGATTGAAAAACGCCAGCCAATGCCGAGTTTTTTCAAAACAGCCGATTCAACCGGCATCGCGTGCGCCACCCCTAAAAACAGACCAAGCACCGTCCACTCGTAAACACTAAGACCTAGGGATGCACCAAGTGCAATGGCTCCGTACAGATTGAATAACATACCCACAGCAATTGCTAATGCCGATTCTGGCGGTAGGTTTAATGCTTGACTGATGGGCTCAAAAATAAAAGCAAAGTACTTCAGTAGATCGAAATAGAGTAATGTTTCCGCCAAAACAAAATACGGTAGAATGGTTTTTATAATGATTTTTGAGGTGGTTGCCCACGCCTCAATGTAGGCTTTGAAGTCAAAGGAAAACATTGGTGAGGGTCCTTAATTACTTGTTTTTTATTCCACTTGGAACGTGGCCTGTTGGTACGTATTTCGCTGCTGAGTGACAGTGTTGATGTTGATCATCAAAGAAAATATCCGCGGCAAATTCTCTTAAGAAAACACCCTTGTCGAGTCCGCCCAAAAAAAATGCCTCATCAATACGGATTCCCCACTCACGCATGGTGTGAATGACTCGCTTGTGCGATGGTGCTGAGCGCGCGGTAACCAGGGCTGTACGAATAGGGTTGTTTTCCTCAGGGAAAGTGGATTGGATTTTTTGTAATGACGCTAAAAACGATTTGAAGGGGCCAGCTTTTAATTCGATATTGGCCGATAGTTTTTCATTCTCCTCGAAAGCCTCAAGTCCTTGCTCTTGAAATATTCTCTCGGATTCGTCTGAGAAAATAACCGCATCGCCATCGAAAGCAATTCTAAGCTGGGAGGGGTGCACGTTATCCGATTTTGATTCAACAATAGAGGCCGCTGCAAAGCCAGACTCGAGTGCTTTTTGCACATCGTGATAGTTGCTTGAAAGAAACAAATCGGCTTCAAAAGCACCGACAAAAGGGTGTGTACTTTCACCTCTAGTAAAGGCCGCTCTCGATATATTTAGACCGTAATGTTCGATTGAATTAAAGATTCGCAGGCCAGTGTCAGCACTATTACGAGACAAAAGGATGACGTCAATCGGTGTTTTTTCACTGTTAAGCGCAAGGAGTTTTTTTACCAAAGTAAAGCCTACACCGGGCTCCAAGACAACATCTTCATTGGCTTGTTGGTGTTTTGCGTAGGCCTCAACACCTTTATCTTTGTAAATTTGATGGGATTCGTCAAGGTTAAACAGCGCCCTTGAGGAGATGGCAATGACTAATTTGCCGTTATCGTTTGTTATTTTCTTCTCTGCCATGTTGCGCCATTGTACCTATCAAGACAGTACTCAAACCATCTTAACATAAAGTGATTCAACTCCCACTGCAAAGCCAAATCAGAGCAGTTACTCTTATTGGGATGATCGCTATTAATCTTGGTTTCTTCACAAATAGAAATGACTTCTAATAACTTGGCATCGAAATACAGTTTAAAGCGAATATCGGGCCGATTAATACCCGCGCCGTCCAATTCGTGTTTATGGGTTAGTGTGTAAGTGCCGGTATAAGGGGATTTTTCATGGCAAATCAAATGCAAATTGTTTCGTTCATCTTTAAGGGCTACGTGATCATCCTTAATACCAGGCAGCAGTGGAATAAGACGGCAAATTTTTTGAAAATTGTTCTCAAAAAGCTCGCAAATATTTGAATAATTAACCGTTCTTTCGGCGTCATAAATGGCTTTCGTTAAGTCTTCGTCGCGCATTATAGCCAGTGGGTTTTGCATTCAATTTTGCCATTTGAATGCAGTGTGTAATGATTGTAGCCAATGTTATCTGGGCCGTTAAATTGCAATGCAGTAGAAGGGCATGAAAAAAGAGAGATGCCTTTATGTTCAAAGGTCTCGCTTTGGTGGGCGTGCCCCCATAATATTGCTTTAACTTTCGAATGTCGCTCAACGACTTCAAACAGATCCCCTGGATTTTCCAGTGATAATTCATCGTCCCAGCCACTATCCATCGAAACAATAGGGTGGTGCAGACAAACAACAACGTATTTTGCATTGGAGCTGTTAATGGTGTCGTCCAGAAAGTGCAATTGATTTTTACTAAGAAAGCCACTGACTTTGTTGATTTGTACCGAGTCCAGAGTGATGATTCGCCAATCGCCCAATTGAAAAGTGCTTTGCAGTTCAGTATTAAAGGTTACTGATAAATTGTCTTTGTCATCATGATTCCCCGGCATAACGTGAATATCAGGCTCAATGCCCGCAAGGATTTTTTGCAATTTTTTGTATGAGCTTGGTGTGCCGTTGTGGGTTAAATCCCCACTAATCAATAGCGCATCAAACTCTCGATTTTTTATATCACTAAGAACGTATTTAAGATTTTCTGTGGAGTCGACGCCCATGACCAGTGTGTCGTCATCAATATGACAATCACTTATTTGAATAAAAGAGGTGCTCATAAAGGAGGTAATGCGTATGCAGTGACAGTAAAACTTAGAAAGGTTCTTGGTCGAAGTGTGTCATATTGTTGAGATAAGCCGTGTCCATTTGATCATCGGTAACGTTTTGAAATTGGTCTTCATAAGCCAAGTCTTCGAATCGTGCGTATTGACCAATAAAGGCAAGTTTTATATTGCCAGTTGCACCGTTACGATGCTTGGCTATTTTGAGATCTGCTTTGCCAATTTCTTCAGGATTGGAATAACTATCGTCGTGATACTGCTCGTCACGGTAGATAAAGCCGATAATGTCGGCATCTTGCTCGATCGAACCAGACTCTCGTAAGTCGGCCATTTGTGGCATTCTGCCTTTACCTGTTTTTGGTCGCGATTCAACGCCACGATTAAGCTGCGATAGAGCAATCACTGGCACACTGATTTCTTTTGCTAAAGCCTTCAGTGAGCGCGAAATTTCAGAAATTTCTTGTACGCGATTTTCCGCTTTGCCGTGCACGGTCATAAGTTGCAGATAGTCCACCATGATTAGACCTAAGTCAGGGTATTGGCGTTTTAGGCGACGACATTTGGCGCGAATTTCTGTTGGTGTGATTGAGGGTGTTTCGTCAATCAAAATGGTGTTTTCTTCAAAGGCGCGAACTGCATGATTAAAGCTGTTCCAATCCACTTCGGTCATGTTGCCATCGCGTAATTTAGAAGCGTCGATACGACCAAAAGAAGAGATCATTCGCAACACCAGCTGTTCGGTCGGCATCTCTAAACTAAAGACAACGACAGGTATGGAATTATGGATAGCGACGTGCTCAACAATGTTCATCGAAATGGCGGTTTTGCCCATACTTGGACGACCGGCGATAATGATAAGGTCGCCGTCTTGAAAACCCGATGTCAATTTGTCGAGCTCGCTAAAGCCGGTTTCTACGCCTTTAACACCATCAGTTTCATGCATTTCATGAACCCGATTAACAACGTCTTTAATAATGTCTTTGACGTTTACAACGTCTTGTTTGTTACGCGAGACTTGCTCGGCAATTTCGAAAATCTTTTTCTCAGAAAGGTCAAGTAATTCGTTAACTTCAATATCTTTTGGTTGGTAGGCAGTTTCAGCAATCTCACGGCCAGCGGTAATCAGTTGTCTGTAAACAGAAAGCTCTCGCACGTGTTTGGCGTAAGCCTCAATATTGGAAACGCTTGGGGTGTTGTCTGCAATTTGCGCTAAATAGGCAAAGCCGCCAATAGAGTCTTCATTCTGAGTCTTAATGACTTGCTCTTTAACCGTCAAAATGTCGGCAGGCTTGTCGTGCTCTAAAAGTCTAACAATGGCATCATAAATAATGCGATGTGAGGCGTTGTAAAAATCGCCTGTGCTAAGGATGTCGGCGACTCTATCCCAAGCATCATTGTGCAACATAAGTCCACCAAGTACCGATTGCTCTGAATCGATTGAGTGTGGCGGTAATTTGCTATTTTCGATATCCATTTACTTTGAGATTTTTGTATAAATCATTTTAAATTTACTGAATGATAAAAATGAATAAAAAATGTGTAAAGATTTGAAATTAATAGCATTAGCTATAGATGAGAATTTTTTTGCACTTTTTAACTTTTTTAACCTCAGCCCATCGGGATATGGGATTCCCCCATTTTCCTACGTTAAATTTTATCGCTATACAACAAGTAGAGCTTCTAAAATTATGCCTTGTAAAATAAATAAAATCCCGCTATCAAATCTAAAATGATTTACGCAGAGGTCTCAACTTATTAAACAATAAAAAACCCTCTCTCGAGGGCTTTTTATTTTAACTCACTTTATGAATCTTTATGAATTATTCGCTATCTGCAGTCGCTTCAACAATCACTTTAACGTTAACTGAAAGATCTGTGTATAAAGACACAGACACTTCGTACTCACCAACGTGGCGAATTGATTCTGGAAGGTGAATGTCACGCTTCTCAACTTCAAAGCCTTGGGCAGTTAAGTTTTCAAGGATATCAGCAGCACTTACAGAGCCAAATAACTTACCTTCATCACCAGCGTTTGCAGTGATTGTACAAGTTACGTCGTTCATTGCAGCTTCTTTCGCTTGAGCGTCTGCTAATGCAGATGCCTCTTTAGCTAGCAGGTCAGCTTTAATTAATTCAAACTCAGCAAGGTTAACTTTTGTAGCCGGTTTAACTTTGCCTTGTGGGATTAAGAAATTACGTGCATAGCCCGCTTTGACATTTACCAAATCACCGATACCACCTAATTTTTGAATTCTTTCTAATAAAATTACTTGCATGTCAAACTCCTATTTCTTGTGTTTGTCAGTGTAAGGAATCAACGCTAAGAATCTTGCTCTTTTAATAGCAGTTGTTAGTTGACGTTGGAATTTAGCACAAGTGCCAGTCATTCTTGATGGCGTAATTTTGCCACCTTCGTCAATGTTCTTTAATAGCGTGTCAACATCTTTGTAATCGACTTCAGTTACGCCTGCTTTAGTAAAGCGGCAAAAACGATTAACAGGAACCTGATGTCTACGTTTTTTTCTTTTCATTTGCTTAGCCATATCAATCTCCTATTTTTTATCTTCTGGTGTGGCCATCATGATTGATGGTTCAGTAATAGCTCCCGGCTTAGAAATAATTAGATTTCTAAGAATTGCATCATTAAAACGGAAGTTATAGTTAAGCTTATCAAGGGTCTCTTGATCACACTCAATGTTTAGCATTAAGTAGTGTGCTTTATAGATTTTGTTGATTGGATAAGCTAGGTGTTTGCGACCCCAGTCTTCTTGACGGTGAACGCTGCCACCACCTGTCGTGATGATTTCTTTGTATTTGTCAATCATTGTTGACACCTGGGCACTCTGGTCCGGGTGAACAATGAGAGTTATTTCGTAATGTCTCATTAACATCTCCTTACGGTTTAAAAAAAGCCTGCCAGCGTGCGCTAGTCAAGCAAGGAAGTGCGTATTTTATACTAGTTGCATCTTTATCACAATCCTTTGTGGGGTTTTGTTTTTAGGTTACTTTTTATGAAAAAAACCTTTTTCGCAAATCATTGATTTGCTCTTTTCGGTCTTGTCACCTTTCTACTTATCTAGAAAGGTGACCCAAAGAGGATACCCCGACAAATCAACTCTAAATATTACTATTTCTCGTTACGCTAAATTTCAGAACTCACTACGTTCAAACATGTTGAAATTTACCCGCCCCACTTCACAAAGTATTATTTGAGTTGTTTTGTAAAGGGGGTTGAGTCAAAAGCCAAAGTGGATTGACCATTTAGATTTTTGATAATTGAGTTACGCGTATCTTTGATTCTTAATACTTATTAGGGTGAGGTGGGTTGATTTAATAGGTAGCGATTTAAGTCTCCTTCACTTCGCATCACAAGCAGGATATAAATTTGATCCGCTTCTACGCGATAAAATATTCGACAAGGGTTTACAATAATTTCTAAATATTGTGAGTCTTTAATTTCCGGTGGCTTTCTGCCAGATTGTGGAAATTCCTCAAGTCTGCCAATGGTGTTGAATATTTTTTGAGCTAATTTTGTTGCAGCACTCGGTTTATCAAGTGCTATGTATTCAATAATCTTGTCAAGTTCAAATAGGGCAGGCTCTGTCCAAATTACTTGAGCCATTTGCTCATTTTTTTCTTCGCTTGGTTTTGGGTGAAAACTCGGTTTTCTAGAATGGCAGTTTCGCCGCGAGCAATTCCCTCAAGGATTTGCATACGATTTTGCATCTTCTCGTAGTCATCAACAGCAACAAGGTAGGCGGATGGCCTACCGTGTTCTGTAATTAATACCGGCTCTTTAGTTTTGTGTAAGTCGGCCAATATTTTGGTTGCTTGACGTTTTAGGGTTGTAACCAGCTCTATTTTCATAAAAGTGATACTATACTATCACTTTGTATTTTGCAAGTGTTTTTTGTTTTTAAGGAGGTTTTGGTAAAATCCTTTTTTGTCAATCTTCAATTTCCTCTTTGAGGTTTTGTTGCCTTTCTGAGCGCCCAGAAAGGAAACCGAAAGAAGACACCCCGAAAAGCAAATCTCAATCTTACTAGTTTCACTCCACTAGTTTTTCTAAACTCGCTTCACTCAAACAGACGAAAAACTTAGCGTTTTAGGTGAAAAATGATCCATTTTTCGAAGAGGATTTCATCAAAACTTTTGAAATAATCGAAATGAGCTGCTAAAGATCAAAAATCTCAATAAAAATCATCTAATAATGCCTTTGTAGGGCAAAAAAAGCCGATTATCGGTGTTTTTCAATCAAAAACTGGCATGGGATTGTACTTACGGGAAAATTTCGGATTTTTTCAATTTGCAGTGCAATCAATTTCTATATTTAATTGCAGTAAGTGTATATTTATCCGTTGCTTAATTAAATACCCGTTCATTGGAGGAATCGTGAAACTTAAAACCATATTACTAATTCTATTGTTTTCAAACACAATGGCAACAACTGCTTCAGCTGAAGAGTGTGCCAATATTTATAAAGAAGATTTTTGGCTTGGAGTAACAATGCAAGATGTGCAGCGATGCGTATTTAATGCAGGAGTTGATGTGAATACGCCAGATAAATTTGGCATTACTCAACTCCAATTGGCGATTAATTATGCCGCGGATTCTTCAATTGTTCAGGCTTTGGTTGATGCAGGGGCGGATGTTAATGCGGTAAATAAGTTTGGACAAACACCGTTAAGATATACCGTTAACACCTTTTCGTATTACGGCGATATAGAGACGATTAAAATTTTATTAAATGCTGGCGCTGACCAAAATTTGCTCTTCCATAGGGGTGGAACATATTTGCATCAATTCTTTTGGGTCTATCACTTTGAGGATGCTGAAATTTTGCAAGTAATCATAGATGCTACTGAGGATATCAATGCTCTAGATGATAATGGCAAAACAGCCTTAGACGTTGCAATTAGACGGGGTCGCTATACTCAAATTATTTTCCTATTGGAAGAGGCTGGCTCGGTTAGGACTCATTAAGCAAGCCTTACTAAGTAAGTACTTCCAGAAGTGCCTTTAAATCATTCTTTAGGCGGCCCACTCTTTCTAGCGGGAATTGATCCTTCACTCCTTCAAGTAATTCAGCGGGTATGCATAATGCTTGTTGTTTTAGTGAGCTGCCTTTATCTGTTAGCTTGATGATGACTCGGCGCTCATCTGTCTTCGAGCGAGTGCGTTTAAGAATATCTTTGACTTCCATTCTTTTGAGTAATGGCGTTAACGTGTTTGTTTCCAGCATTAGCTTTTTGCCGATTTCGTTTACCGTCAACGCGTCATTCTCCCACAACACCAGCAAAATTAGATATTGTGGATAGGTGATATCCAGTTTTTCAAGCAGGGGCCGATAGAGCTTAGTCACCATTCTAGAGGCCGCATAGAGCGGAAAACAAAGCTGATTGTCGAGTTGCAATAGGGCTTCAGATTTCATCTAATTACCTTCATTTAATAGCGGCTTAATATAGTCAGCTATTTTACTCGGCTCAGTTTTTGGACCGAATCGCTTGACTGGGGCGCCGTCCGGGCCGATAAGGAATTTAGTGAAATTCCATTTAATATTACTGGTGAGAAAGCCTTTAAGTTCTTTTTTAAGGTACTTGTATAGAGGGTGCGCGTCGGCACCGTTCACTTTAATTTTTGCGGACATTGGAAAGGTGATATCGTATTTGTTTGTGCAGAAAAATTGAATGTCATCCAGCGTGCCCGGCTCTTGATTGGCAAATTGGTCGCAAGGACAGCCAAGTATCACAAGGCCACTTTCTTTGTATTCTTGGTAAAGACTTTCTAGCCCTTCGTATTGTGGAGTTAGTCCACATTTACTGGCTGTATTGACGATTAACAGCGTCTTGCCTTTAAAGCTAGCCATAGAGATGGGTTGGCCATTTATTCCGTCAATTGTTAATTGGTAAAATTCTGTATTCATTAGTTGTCCTGTAATAATAATATACACGATCATATCGTAAGCGATATATTATACGCAACTATATGAAATATTCCAATTCATTTAATAACTTATTATCATGAGGCAGAGTGGTGAGTTGTTACAATGCTAAGCATAATCGTAAAAAGCGTATGATTGACTCTACACAGTACCAGGTAAATATAATGATAAAAACCGCCGGAGAACTAATAGCAGAGGCACAATCTCAAATTAATTGCGTCGATGTGGCGTCAGCCAAAATATTGTATGACGTTTCAGAAAACGGCGTTATCGTTGATTTGCGAGAATCCGAGAGTGTGGAAAAATCCAAACTGGCGAATTCTGCCCATATTTCTCGCGGACTGCTTGAAATGAAAATAGCCAAACTGTGCACTGATTCTGACACATTGATATTGACTCATTGCGCTGGCGGTGGTCGCGCATCGCTTGGCGCTCTTACACTGCAACAAATGGGTTATACGAATGTTCATGCGATTACAGCAACCTTTGAAGAGATAAAAGAATCTTTTGGCTAAGCTGCGTATTAATTTAGGAAAGTTAAGATGGAAATGATCACAGCTAAACACTCTATTGGTGATTTGGTTCGTCACAAATTGTTTGGCTATCGAGGTGTTATTGTCGATATCGACCCTTGCTTTCAGTTGACGGATGAATGGTACGATACGGTTGCGCGTAGTCGGCCACCAAAGAATGAACCTTGGTATCACGTGCTTGTGCACCAATCGACCCATTCAACTTATGTCGCTGAACAAAACTTAGAGACGGATTCGAGCGGAGAGAAAATCGACCATCCAATGGTGGATTTATTTTTCTGTGAGTTGCGTGATGGTCGCTATATTAATAATGAAAAAGCTAATTAAGTCTTGTGCTATTCAGTAGGTACAAAAAATGAAGAGGTGGCTAAAACGATTAACATTACTCAATCTCATTGCTGTTGTGATTTATCTTGCGTATTTAAATCATCTTGTGCAGGGCGTATTTTCCGTTCCCGCTCAAACAACCGAGCAAGTTATTCAAATAGAATACTCGCTTGATGGTTATCCAAAAGAAATGATTAATATGCTTTTGTTGGTCGAGGATCAATCTTTTTTTCAACACCCGGGCGTTGACGTTAAAGAAATTTCCAGAGTTTTCTCAGCTTATTTATTGGACAATGAGCCACTAAGAGGTGCAAGTACGATTAGCCAGCAATTGGTTAAAAATACTCTCTTATCAAGAGAACAAACGTTGGCTAGAAAAATCAAAGAAGTCATGATGGCGTTGTTGATGGAGCTTAATTTTGATAAGAATTTCATTCTTGAGCGCTATATGAATACGGTATATTTGGCGCAAGATGGAGCTATCGCTATTCATGGTTTTGCTGCTGCTGCTGAACATTATTTTAATAGATCGGTAGGGCAATTAAATTTGGATGAAATGGCGTCGTTGGTTGCCTTGTTAAAAGGGCCGTCGTACTATCATCCTGTTAGGCATCCAGAGCGATTAGAGAAGCGTAAAAATTTAATCCTATCCATGCATCATAAATATAAGAAAATTGTGCAATGAACATACTTGCGATCGACACTTGTACCGAAACCACCTCTGTCACACTCTGTGTTAGCGGTGAAAAATCAACTCGCGTATTGCGAGATGTGGCAAAAAGCTCCGGCCATATTTTAAAACTTTGCGACGAAGTGTTTTCTGAGGCGGATATTAAACTTGATGATGTGAACGTTATTGCCTACACCAAAGGCCCTGGCGCCTTTACTGGCGTGCGAATGTGTATTGGTGTGGTACAGGGTTTGGCGCTCTCGGCTAATATTTCCACCATTGGCTTTTCCACGCTTGAGTTGTTAGGTTATAGAGCGGCGAAGCATTTAAATTGCGAGACTGTTGCTGTGGCGTTTGATGCCAGAATGGGCGAAGTTTATTGGGGGATCTATCAAGACGGCGCACTCAGTGATGAGAAAATTTGTGAGCCAACAGCAGTGGGCAGGCTTAATGGTGATTTTGTTGGTGTTGGCAGTGGCTGGTCGACTTATCCAGATGAGCTGAAGGCGGCGAGTGGTGTTGGTCGTATTGACACCGAACTGTTTCCCAAATCTTCTAGCTTAATTGACTTGGCGTATGAGGCGCTTAAAAATGGAAGTGAGGCGAGCTTTGAGCTGGCTCAGCCAACGTATTTACGAAACAACGTCGCGCAGAAATCGGTAAAATAATCCCCTTTACACTTCACTAGATTCCGCCATGTGGAAATGGATTCAAAGGCAAGCTTCGCCAAAGGTTTTCTACCAAACTTGCACTAAACTAACCCCTTGGTTTTTGCTGCCGTTTATCGTTCTTGGCGCAATTGGGCTTTACTGGGCCTTGGTAGTTTCACCTGCCGATTACCAGCAAGGTAACGGTTATCGAATTATATATATACACGTTCCAAGTGCCATTATGTCAATGACGGTTTATGGCGTTATGGCTATTGCTGGCGGTATTGGCCTTATTTGGCAAATCAAAATGGCCGAAGTGGTAGCCAAAGTTTCCGCGCCGATTGGCGCTGCCTTTACGATTATCGCCTTGGCAACGGGTGCTATTTGGGGTAAACCGATGTGGGGTACTTGGTGGGTTTGGGATGCAAGATTGACTTCTGAGCTTATCTTGTTGTTCCTGTATTTGGCTTATATGTCGCTTAACAATGCTTTTGACAATCCTCGCACCGCGGCTAAAGCCAGCTCTATTTTGGCCATCGTTGGCTTGGTTAATTTACCTATTATTCATTATTCAGTTAAATGGTGGAATACGCTGCACCAAGGTTATACGGTTGGCACTGGTGGGCTGAAAGATCCTGATATGGGCATAGCGCTTGGTATTATGTTTTTAGTCTTTGTTTTGCTTTATGCTGCATTGGTGACAATTAAGGCCAAAACCGAAGTGCTCACTAGGGAGCAAAATTCTCGCTGGGTGAAGGATCTTGTTACCGGAGAACGCTCATGACGATGGTGGAGTATTTCTCATTCCTTCCTTACGGTAAATACGCTTTCTATGTGTGGTCTGCCTACGGTATTGCCTTTATCACTGTGGCCACTCTTTTTATTCGCGCCAAAAGCAATCACAAGAAAACACTGATTAACCTAAACAATAAATACAGCAGACAAGATGACTAAACGACAAAACAGAATGGCACTGGTTGCAATGCTGGTGTTGGGCATTTCTTTGGCTGGCTATTTCGCTCTTAAAGCTTTTAATGACAATTTACTGTATTTCTTCAGTCCCACAGATGTGGTCGAAGGTCGAGCGCCTATTGGCAAGAGCTTTAGAATCGGCGGCCTAGTTGAAAACGACAGTGTTGTTCGAGATGGGATGAAGGTTAGCTTTACCCTGACAGACACTGCGAATAGTATGCAAGTGGACTATGTTGGCATATTGCCTGATTTATTTCGCGAGGGGCAGGGTATTGTTGCTACTGGATCGTTAAGCCAAGATGTGTTTGTTGCGAGTGAAGTGCTGGCAAAGCACGATGAAAACTATATGCCACCTGAAGTTGCCGATGCGCTAGAGAAGGCTAAGCAGTTAAAATGAAGAAACTGATACCGTTGATTGGCTTTATTGTTATTGCTGCCTTTTTGTATGTGTCCCTCAGCTCAAACCCTAGAGAGTTACCATCACCCTTTATAGGTAAAGCCTTTCCAGATATTGAAGTTGAAGATTTTTATACGGGCGAAAGTATTTCGCTTCGTGATACCTTTAAAGACAACACCACACTAGTCAATGTGTGGGCTTCATGGTGCACAACCTGTCGCGCAGAACACCAAATGCTGATGAATATTTCCAAGGACGCATCAATACAGCTTATTGGCCTTAATTATAAGGACACACGAGCGGACGCAAACAAGATGCTTGAGGTGATGGGGAATCCGTTTGATTTGATTGTGTTTGACCCCAAGGGTAGGGCGGGTCTTGAACTGGGTGTTTACGCAACACCAGAAACATTCCTGGTGAGTCAACAGGGTGTCATTCTTTATAAGCATATTGGGGAGATTACACAAAAAATTTGGTCACGAGATTTTTTTCCTCTCATTTAAAAAAAGAATAAACCATAATATTTCAACTTTATTATTTGTAGTTATATAGCATTTAATTGCCAAAACCCGCTTGACAGCGGGGCTGAATAATGGATAATCAAATGCAGGATTAGAAATAATCTGCGCATTTTGTAATAAAAATTGTAAAACAAAAAAAAGGAGAATAGGGTATGAACAAATCAGATCTAGTCGCGGCAATTGCCGACGGTTCAGGATTAACAAAAGCAGACGCTGCTCGTGCATTGGCTGCAACAACAGATGCCATTTCAGGTGCTTTAGCAGGTGGTGACACTGTTGCTATCACAGGTTTCGGTAGTTTTTTAGTTAGACAACGTGCAGCACGCACAGGTCGTAACCCACAAACAGGCGCTACAATCCAAATTAAGGCTTCAAAAGTGCCAGCATTCAAAGCAGGAAAATTATTGAAGGAATCTGTAAACTAAGCGGATTTTTTTCAGTATAATACGCCCGGTTCTGGTTTTAGAATCGGGCATTTTTTTTGGGCGCTTAGCTCAGTTGGGAGAGCATCGCCCTTACAAGGCGAGGGTCACAAGTTCAAGTCTTGTAGCGCCCACCAAAGAAAATGGAGTGGTAGTTCAGTTGGTTAGAACGCCTGCCTGTCACGCAGGAGGTCGCGGGTTCGACCCCCGTCCGCTCCGCCATATTTTTTGGCAATATTAATGACTTAAAAAATAATATTGCCAAAAACCCACTTATATTCTTCACTATTTGTTGATATTGAGAAGGGATTAAAAAAAGGCGCTCGTTGGAGCGTCTTTTTTTTTGTATAATAATCGACTTTTATCAAGGAATCTGTGGCCTTAGTTTGGTGCGATCTTCAAGCACTCGAATGCGAAATTAGCATTTGTTTTTCGCCACTAAAAATGAAAACATGTTAGCTGCAATTAAAAATAAATCTAATGGATTGATAGCCTATATCATAATAGGCATCATTATCTTTTTGATGGCTTCGTTTGGCCTCGCTTCATACTTTACTCCAAGCAGTAATCCAGCGGTAGCAAAAGTCTATGGTGAGGAGATTGATTACTCGACCTATGCTGTATTGTTGGAAAACAATCGTCGTCAAAACCAAATTGAATTTGGTGCTGATTACACGGATGAGATTGACAAAATCTTAAAGCAAAAACTTATCAATCTAATGGTTACTCAGAAATTATTTGATGTGATGGTTGATTCTCTTGGATTGGTAACCGTTGAGCAGGAAGTGATAGAATCTATATGGGCTGACACAAAATTCCATGAAAAAGGTGCTTATTCTCAAGACCTTTATGAGAAAAGACTGCGTTTAGAGGGTTATGAGTCAACTAGAATTTACTTTGATGAGCAATCCAAGCAATTACGAAGTGATCAACTTACTCGTAACTTAACACAATCTGCACTGATCACCAGTGTTCAATCGGATCAATTAAATGCACTAGCTGCACAAGAGCGAGAGGTTGCCTATATTGCATTTAATACGACTGATTTTATAAATAAAATTGCAATTGATGGTGTTCAAGTTTCTGAGTATTACAATAATAATCTTGCAAGTTTTGTATCGTCTCCGCAAGTTAAAGTCAACTACATTGAGTTGTCGCGTAGTGATGTTGCCATGCCGGAGGATGATGCGGATGAAGCCACTCTGTTGTCTCTCTATGATGACGAGCAACAGCGTTTCGCTGTCGACGAGACAAGAAAAGTGCAACACATCCTTGTCAAAACCGAAGAAGAAGCCTCTTCAATTCTTGACCAGATTACTTCTGGCGCCGACTTTTTTGAAATGGCTAAGGAGCACTCTATCGACTATTCCACAAATAAGGATGGTGGTGATTTAGGCTACTTCGAGCGTGAGCGCATGGTGCCAGAATTTGATAAGGTGGTCTTTGAACTGAATGCTGGTGAGACCAGTGATGTGGTTAAGACACAATTTGGTTATCACATTATTCGAGTGAATGATATTGTCGAAGCTAACGTGAGATCATTTGCCGACGTCAGAGCTGAGTTGCAGGAAATATATAAAGAAAAAGCCATTACAAACGAGCTTTACAGCTTGCAAACAGAATTGTCAAGCCTGGCTTATGAAGAGCCAATTGATATTGTTGCTAATCAGTTTGGCCTTAAATTGCAGTCTTCTGAGTTTTTCTCTGCCACGAGTTCCGCTTATGATGCGGCCTTTGTTAAGGCTGCCTATAGCGGCATAGTGCTTGGTGGCGATAATTCAGACGTACTTGAAATAGGCGCTAAGTTTGTCGTTTTAAGTTTGGCTGGGCAGCGTTCGGAGAGTCAAAAAACACTGGGTGAGGTTTACGGCGAAGTAGAGGCGACCTTGAGGGCGATTGAAGCGAAAGTTGTTATTGCTGATTTGGCCAATGAGATTTCGGATGAGTTATCAAGTGGTAATCATTCAAGCGCAGATTCACTAATCAGTGACAACGGTCTTGAATGGAAAGATGAGGGCTGGATTGATAGAAGAACCGAGATGCCATTTGGCGTTGCTGTTGCAGCTTATAAAATGCCAACACCAACCGCTTCAAATGCGACCTACATTACTCAAAATATGGACGGGGTAACCACTGTTCTGGTCAAGGTGAGCGGCGTAAGGTTGGCTGAAAATGGTGAAGCGGGCTGGCCTATGGTGCAGTCGTTTGAAGTAATGAACGAATGGTCTGCCAGTTTGATTAGAAGTCTTAGAAAGTCGGCTGATGAGTCGGACGATATCCGTATATTCTCTGAACTCCTATAAAAATCTGCACTCTTGGAGTGCGGTTATCTAATAAAAAACCCCGATTTAATCGGGGTTTTTTTTGCGATTGGTCGTGTTACAAGTCTGGTCCGGCATCATAAAAGCTGTAACCAGCATCAATATAAGTCACTTCACCAGTAATACCTGAGGCAAGATCGGAGCATAAAAAAGCCGCAGCATTGCCAACTTCCTCAATTGTTATGTTACGTTTGAGTGCAGAGCTGTGGGCAGCATAATCCAATAATTTTCCAAAGTCTTTAATGCCACTTGCCGCTAAAGTTTTAATTGGACCGGCCGAAATTGCGTTAACACGGATTCCTTTTTCAGGGCCCATAGCAACCGCCATATAGCGTACATTAGCTTCAAGTGAGGCTTTGGCAACACCCATAATATTGTAATTAGGGATAGCTCTAACGGCGCCTAAGTAGCTTAATGTTAATAAAGCACCACCTTCATTAAGCATGGGAGAGGCCGCTTTGGCAAGAGCTGTAAAACTGTAAGAACTCACGTCATGGGCGCTGGCGAAGTTCTCTCTTGTGGTAACTTCAACGTAGTTACCATTTAAAGCTTCACGAGGGGCGAAAGCGACTGAGTGTACTAAAATATCAAAAGAATCCCAAGATTTTTTTAATTCAACGAACGCTTGTTCAATCTGCTCATCAGTAGAAACGTCACACGGAATAACAATAGATGAATTGCAAACGGCTGCGCATTTATCAACGCGTTTTTTTAGTTTTTCGGTTTGGTAAGTTAGTGCGATTTCACAGCCTTGTTTGGCCATTGCTTCGGCAATACCCCATGCAATTGATCGGTTTGAAGCAACGCCAACAATTAACGCTCTTTTGCCTGTTAAAAAACCCATATTTTCTCCAGAATATTTATAATTTGTATGATGTTGAATTATATGCTGCGTAAACAGTATTTGCCACAAAATTTACATCTTTGACTGTAAACACACTACCTGCATAGTTTTAAGGCGATCCACTGAATGATAACAATATGAAACACAAAATTTACTACTTATCTTGTCTAGGTTTATTGATACTCGATCAACTCTCTAAACAGCTTGTTGCCTCAAGCCTCTCTTTGGGTGAGTCGCTCAGTGTTACTTCATTTTTCAGTTGGAGTTATGTACAAAATAGCGGTGCCGCCTTTAGTCTATTGGCGGATAGTGGCAATAACCAGCGTTATCTTTTACTCAGTATTTCACTTGTGGCTTCGCTTGCTTTGATTGTTTGGATATACAAGACGGCGCCGACTTTTCGCCAAAGGCTTCTTGGTCAGTCAATTCTACTTGCGGGTGCTGCAGGTAACTTGATTGATAGGGTGCTGTATGGCGTGGTTATTGATTTTATCGATTTGCATTATGGCGAGTTCTACTGGCCGGTTTTCAACCTTGCCGATAGCTTTATTTTTATCGGCGTTGCTCTGTTGTTGTTTGAGGGTCGACAAGCAAATACCAGTAGTGGGTCCTAATGGTTCAGCGCTTATGCCAAGGTGTTTTAGAACTGGTAGAATAGTGCTTTTTCAAAACATTTCTCTTTATGAATAAGATATTTTCATTTGCACTAATGTTATTAATTGGCGGCGCGGCCAGTGCCGATTTACTCAAAGTCTCTAAAAAAGGCAAGATGCTTGAGCCCGACAAAACTAAGTGGGCTTGTGTTTTGGATGAGGATTCGAACCTATACTGGGAAGTGAAAAGCGCCAAAGAAGGTTTGCAATACGCACACAACACCTATACTTGGTTTGACGGTGAAAGCGGCGAAGAAGATGGCGAGTATTCGCGCCATTGTTATTGGGCTCAAGGTTGCAATACTCTAGCTTATGTTGAGGCAATTAATGAAGAATCGCTCTGCTCGTTTACCGATTGGCGCTTGCCTACGGCTGATGAACTGAAAACATTGGTGGATTACTATGGGGACGCCGATGCGTTAATTGACGTGGCGTTTTTCCCGAACACCCAGGCCGCTACTTATTGGACATCGACAACGGTGGAAAATAATGAATTTGTTGCCTACGAAGTGCCTTTTTCCTATGGCGGCTCAGTCGCAAGAGATAAGTACTTCGACACCTACATTCGATTAGTGAGAAGCAGTGCAAAACCGATCGATTGATGAAGTTTTGCTGGCGTCATACTCTGATGATATTCCCGCATTTCTAAAAAAAATATTTGCAGCTCGGTCGCTCAAAGAATCCGATCTATCACTGAACCTCTCTGACCTGCTTAAGCCAAACTTCTCCCAATTGGATGCAGCTCTTGAGTTGCTGGAATCAGCCATAATACTTGATAAGCGCATTCTTATTGTTGGTGATTTTGATGCTGACGGCGCAACAGCAAGTGCGGTCGCTGTTAAGGCGTTACGCTTAATGGGGGCGAAGGAAGTCGATTTCTTAGTGCCCAACCGCTTTAAGCACGGTTACGGACTTAGCCCAGAGATTGTCACTGAGGCCAAAAATGAGAAAAATCCTGATTTGATCATTACCGTTGATAACGGTATTTCCAGCAATGAGGGTACCCAGTTGGCACGCTCATTTGGTATTGACGTCATTATTACCGATCACCACTTGCCGAGCCACGAATTACCAATGGCAAACGCCATCATTAATCCCAACATGAAGGGTTGCGACTTTCCATCCAAAAATTTAGCCGGTGTTGGTGTTTGTTTTTATTTGTTTTCTGCACTGAAAACCCATCTTGAGAAGGTGCACTATTTTAGCGAAAGAGATATTCCTGTCCCTGATCTTCGCGAAGTGTTGGATTTGGTGGCCTTGGGCACAGTTGCAGACGTGGTGAAATTGGACAGAAATAACCGAATTTTGATTAAAGAGGGCATTGAGCGAATTCGCCAGAAAAGATGCTCTAAGGGCATTCTTGCCATTCTTGAGCTAACCAAACGACCGGTTGAGACGCTGCAAGCATCGGACTTGGGTTTTTCTGTTGCCCCGAGGATAAACGCCGCAGGGCGACTGAGTGATATTTCTCAGGGTATTCGTTGCCTGCTTTCCGATGATATCAATGATGCTAGGCGTTACGCTGCCACCCTGGAAGATTTCAACAAAAAAAGACGCTTAGAGCAAGACAAAATGCAAACCGAAGCAAGCGCTGTCGTTGCGAAGCAAAGCATTGGTGAAAAACCATTTGCCATTAGTCTGTTTGACGAGGACTGGCACGAGGGCATTGTTGGCATTGTCGCTGGCAAAATTAAAGAGGATTATCAGTGCCCCTGTGCTATTTTTGCCAAATCTGGCGAATTACTCAAAGGCTCTATTCGCTCCATCCCAGAAGTTCACGTGAAAGATTTGCTAGATTTAATGGATAGAGATAATCCAGGGTTGATTGAGAAATTTGGCGGTCATGCGATGGCAGCAGGCCTTACCCTGAAGCCTGAAAACTTTGAAGCATTCCAACAAGAATTTTCTGAGGCTGTTAATAGGCATTTAAATGGTGAAAAACCGAGCGTTGAATTATTGACAGACGGCGTGCTAGATGCTGGTCAGATGACCTTGGCTAACGCCAAATTATTGCAAACCGCCGGACCTTGGGGGCAAGGCTTTGAGGAGCCAATATTTTATGGTGATTTTGAGCTTGTCGAGCAGAGAATCGTTGGCGAAAAACACCTTAAATGCACATTAAAGCAAGTGGGTGACTCGCGAATTTTTGAAGGAATTGCCTTTTTTCAAGACAAACTCAAAGACAAAAAAGCGCAAATCGCGTACAGACTCAACGTCAATCATTTTCGCGGTGTTGACTCCTTGCAGTTGATGATTCAATCTATAGAGTAGAATTCCGTTTAATTTTTTTCGGAAATCCTACCGAGTATCATTTCATTTCCAGCGCTCGGGTTAGAGGGTACATTGAACGCTAGAGCCAGGGAAATAATAGCCATAACGGCGCCAGCGTAAAAGACGAACTGATAAGATTGAAGCCAGATTATGCCAAAAGTTACCGGTATAAAAACCGCAGCAATATGATTGATGGTAAATGACACCCCTGCGCTAGAGGCAAAATCTTTGGGGTCGGCAATTTTTTGGAAATACGTTTTTTGAGCAATGGCCATAGCGAAAAAGAAGTGATCAAACAAGTACAGAACAACGGCAATTTTTGGATCTTGGGTAGCGCCGTAACCTATAAAAACAACAATCAAGCCAAGGTACTCAATTACTAAAGCCTTGCGCTCACCAATCTTGCCAATGAATCTGCCGATTCGAGGGGCTAGTGGAATTTTAATCAAGGCGTTCAATAGGAAGAGTATTGATATTTCAGCGACACTAAAGCCAAACTTTTCGACCATTAGAAAGCCGGCAAATACAACAAAAATTTGCCTTCTAGCGCCGCCCATAAATTGCAAAGCGTAGTAGAGCCAGTAACGACGTCTTAAGATGATTTTCTTGGTTTGTTCGACGTGTTGCGGCAAGTCATCAAAATAGCGCCAGCAGAATATTGCGATTAGAATTGTAATACAGCCACCCGCCAAATAAACCCAAAGGTAATCCAGCCCCACAAATTCAAATAATAGCCAAACCGCACCAAAAGCAACTATCGATGCCGCTGAACGAGTGGCAATGATTTTGCCAAAAAATTCGGCACTTTTGTCTTTATCAATCCATTGCAGTGTCAGTGAATTAGAAATGGTTTCAAGATAATGAAAGCCGATTGACATAAGAATGGTGGTGGCGTAGAAGGCTGTATTGGTTGGCAGAAAGCCAGTGAGCGCAGTACCGACCCCTAACAAAATGAGAGAAATAAAAGCCATCTTTTGTTCTTTAATGAAAAGCAATATAAAGATAATAGTGAAAGCTAGGAATCCCGGGATTTCTCTAAGGCTTTGGAGGATGCCCATTTCTGAGCCGTCAAAGCCAACTTTTTCGATGGCAAAATTATTAAGCAAGTTGAGCCAGATGGCAAAGCTCATAGAGCAGCCAACCGTTATTAACAGTATTAATAATTCGCCAGATTTTCGGTTCATAATCATCGTCCAACAATATACCTTGAAATCGCAATATGAATCATCGGCTTAAAGTCTTAATTTTGCTGAGATATTTAAGCTCTGCAAGGTAAAATAACGCTTTTGTTTTTGATTTATTGGTTATGCCAAACATTACACTGCCAGACGGCACAGTAAAAACTTTTGATCAGCCGCTAAGCGTTTTAGAGGTGGCTGCATCCATTGGTTCTGGTCTAAAAAAAGCAACACTAGCAGGCGAAGTGAACGGTCAGTTGGTCGATGCTTCGTACATTATTACGCAGGATGCGAGCTTGGCCATTATTACTGGCAAAGATGCGCAAGCGCTTGAAGTAATTCGCCACTCAACGGCACACTTGTTGGCGCAAGCTACACAACAACTTTACCCCGATGCACAAGCGACGATTGGCCCGGTTATTGAAAAAGGCTTTTATTACGATTTCGCCTATAAGGATGGCTTCTCAGAGCAAGATTTGGCAAAAATTGAGAAAAAAATGAACGCTATCGTCAAGCAAAATTTGACGATTGAACGTGTTGAAATGTCAAGAAATGATGCAATTGCTTTATTTGAATCAAAAGGTGAGAGTTATAAGGCTGAGATTATTGCCTCCATTCCAGAAGATGAGGTGTTGTCACTTTACAAACAAGGTGATTTCATTGATCTTTGTCGCGGCCCTCATGTGCCTTCAACCAGTAAATTAAAAGCTTTTAAATTAATGAGCTTAGCTGGTGCTTACTGGCGTGGCGATTCCAACAACGAAATGCTGCAACGTGTTTATGGTACCGCTTGGGAAAACAAAGCCGACCTTGAGGACTACCTTCATAAATTGGAAGAGGCACAAAAAAGAGACCACCGTAAAATTGGCAAAACACAAGATTTATTTCATACTCAAGAAGAAGCGCCGGGCATGGTCTTTTGGCATCCAAAGGGCTGGACGTTGTATCAAATTATTGAACAACACATGCGTCAAGTCTTTTTAGATAATGGCTACCTTGAGGTGAATACGCCGCAGGTTATAGATCGTAAACTTTGGGAAAAATCAGGCCATTGGGATAAGTTTGGTGATGCAATGTTCACCACCAGTAGTGAGAATCGTGAATACGCGATTAAACCGATGAATTGCCCTGCTCATATTCAGATTTACAATCATGGTTTAAAATCCTACCGTGACTTGCCATTGCGTTTAGCGGAATTTGGCTCGTGCCATCGTAATGAGCCATCGGGTACTTTACACGGCATTATGCGTGTGCGTAATTTCGTTCAAGATGACGGTCATATTTTTTGTACTGCCGAACAAATTCAAAGCGAAGTTTCTAATTTTATTGATTTAACTTTTAGTGTCTACGAGCATTTTGGTTTTGACAATGTTGATATCAAGCTTTCCACTCGTCCAGAGAATCGCGTAGGCTCTGATGCGGTTTGGGACAAGGCCGAAGCCGCACTTGCTGAGGCATTGGATACAAAAGGTATTGATTACGAATTACAGGAAGGCGAGGGTGCTTTTTACGGACCGAAAATTGAATTTGTACTGAAAGATTGCCTGGATAGAGAGTGGCAGTGTGGTACTTTGCAGGTTGATTTCTCAATGCCAGAGCGTCTTGATGCCCAATATATTGCCGAAGACGGCTCGAAACAAACACCCGTCATGTTGCATCGTGCCATTGTTGGTTCGTTGGAAAGATTTGTCGGTATTTTGATCGAACATTACGAAGGTGCTTTTCCTTCTTGGCTTGCGCCAATTCAGGCTGTTATTTTGAATATTTCGGAAAAACAGAGCGATTTTGTTGCCGATATTGAACAAAAGCTAAAAAAACAAGGACTTAGAGTCATTTCAGACTTGCGAAATGAGAAGATAGGCTTTAAAATACGCGAGCACTCAATGCAGCGCTATCCGTATATCTTGGTCGTAGGTGGTCGAGAAATGGAGAATGGCGAAGTTGCAGTGCGCAAACGTGGCGGTGAAGACTTAGGTTCGATGTCTATCGAAGCGTTTGTAGAATTAATAAACCAGGAGTAATTATTAAAAGACCACATAAGATAACCACGCGAATTAACCACCACATTAAAGTACCACAAATACGTGTAATTGGTAGCGAGGGCGAGCAGATTGGCATTATCAGCACAAGCCAAGCAAAAGAAATGGCGAGTGATGCCGGATTGGATTTAGTAGAAGTTTCTCCAAACGCTGATCCACCTGTTTGTAAAATCATGGATTTTGGTAAGTTTCAGTACGAAGAGAAGAAGCAACGAAATGAAGCCAAGAAGAAGCAAAAGAAAACGCAACTTAAAACCATTAAGTATCGTCCCGGCACTGAAGAGGGCGATTATCAAATTAAATTTAGGAATTTGGTAAAGTTTTTGGATAACGGCGATAAGGTTAAAGTAAGTATTTGGTTCCGTGGTCGCGAAATGCAACACCGTGAACTGGGCATGAAAATGCTTGATAGAATTGAAAAGGATTGTGAAGAATTTGCCAATGTTGAACAGAAGGCAAAAATGGAGGGTCGTCAGCTAGGCATGATGCTGGCACCCAAATCAAAGAAGTAAGACAATATAAATTAACTCTCAGCCATCTTGGTTGATTGTTAGAAAGTATTCTTACTTGAGTAATATAAAAGCCTGATAGGGCAAGGAGTAAATTATGCCGAAGTTAAAAACCAATAGGGGTGCTGCAAAGCGCTTCAAAAAAACCGCCAATGGCGGTTATAAATGTAAACACTCGCACTTACGTCATATCTTGACTAAGAAGAGTACTTCTAGAAAGCGTTCACTTCGTGCCGCTGATACCGTTGAGAAGGCAGATGTCCCAATGGTTAGAAAAATGTTACCTTACAGCTAAACTAGGAGTATACCCATGGCAAGAGTTTCAAGAGGTGTGCAAGCGCACGCCAGACATAAAAAAATATTAAAGAAAGCGAAGGGCTATTATGGCGCTCGTTCTAGAGTCTATCGCGTTGCTAAGCAAGCCGTTATTAAAGCCGGTCAATATGCTTACCGTGATCGTCGTCAAAGACGTCGTCAATTTCGTCGTTTATGGATTGTGCGTATTAACGCAGAAGCACGTAACAATGGTTTAAGCTATTCAGTGCTTATCAACGGTTTGAATAAAGCTGGTATTGAAATTGATCGTAAAGTGTTATCTGACATTGCGATTTTCGATAAAGCTGCATTCGCAAAAATTGCTGACCAAGCCAAAGCTGCATTAGCTAATCAGTAAAACCAATTAAAGCCTACCGACAAGTACGGTAGGCTTTAACCAAAAAACCCACAAGATTTTGATTAATACTATTCTCACCAACGCTGAAAAGGCCATTGCAAACGCAAACGACCTTAAAGACTTAGACGATGCAAGAGTGCATTTTTTAGGTAAAAAAGGTGAGTTAACGGCATTATTAAAAGGTCTTGGCAAGCTCTCGAAAGAAGAGCGTCCAAAAATGGGTGAGGCAATCAATCAAGCAAAGGTTGAAGTTCAGGCATTAACCGAGGCTCGCAAAGAAGCGCTCGAATTAATTGCACTAGAAAAACGCCTTTTGAGTGAAAAAATAGATGTAACCTTGCCGGGCAGAAATGTCGAAAAAGGCGGCTTGCATCCCATTACCCAAACACTCAATCACATTCAAAAAATCTTCGCAAAAAGCGGCTTTGAGATTGCAACAGGCCCAGAAATTGAAGATGATTTCCATAATTTTAGCGCCTTAAACATTCCTGAGCATCATCCTGCTCGTGCGATGCACGACACTTTTTATTTTGATGCCAATACTGTTTTAAGAACGCACACCTCTCCTGTTCAAATTCGAACGTTAGAGAAACAAAAACCCCCGGTACGTGTGATTGCGCCTGGACGTGTTTATCGTTGCGATTCAGACGTTACTCATACGCCGATGTTTCATCAGGTTGAGGGTTTGATCGTTGACGAAGAGGCGAGTTTCGCCCAATTAAAAGGTCTATTGATTGACTTCTTAAGAGCTTATTTTGAGAAAGAAGATCTTAAAGTAAGATTCAGGCCATCATATTTTCCATTTACTGAGCCTTCGGCTGAAGCCGACATCGAGTGCGTGATTTGTGCTGGAAAAGGTTGTCGAGTTTGCAAAAAAACTGGCTGGCTTGAAGTGCTCGGCTGTGGCGTGGTTCATCCAAATGTTTTGACAGCGGTAGATATTGATCCTGAAGAATTCTCAGGTCTTGCCTTTGGCATGGGTGTGGAGCGCTTAGCGATGCTAAGATATGGTGTCAATGATCTTAGGTTGTTCTTCGAAAATGATATTCGTTTCCTTAGTCAGTTTTAGGTTGAGCATTAGATGAACATTTCAACAACATGGCTAAGAGAGTGGGTTAATCCAGACGTTAGTGACGAAGTCTTGGCTGAAAAGCTTACCATGGCCGGTCTTGAAGTGGACGGTATTGCGCCAGTTGCGCCTCCGTTCGATGGTGTCGTGGTTGGTCAAGTGGTCAGTTGCGAAAAGCACCCCGATGCCGACAAACTCAGTCTTTGCCAGGTCAATATTGGTGAGATCGATAATCTGCAAATTATTTGCGGCGCGCCGAATGTTAGACTTGACCTTAAGGTTGTTGTCGCTACGGTTGGCTCAAAATTACCGAGCGGTTTAAAAATCAAAAAAGCCAAATTACGCGGCGTTGAGTCTTTTGGCATGCTTTGCTCGGAAACAGAGTTAGGTATTTCAGATTCTCACGATGGCATTATGGAATTATCAGCTGATGCGCCTTTGGGTGAGAGTATCAGAACGCATCTTGACTTAGATGACCAAATTATTGAATTGGATATTACCCCAAACAGAGGTGATTGTTTCAGCATCTTGGGTGTTGCTCGTGAAGTTTGTGCCAGTTATGATCTAACTATGCCTTCGCCTTCATTTAAAGCTGACGAAAAAGGCCATGCAGACTTTGCTACAAAAGTTTCGAATACCAAGGCTTGTCCTAAATATTTAACTCGCGTTATCAAAGGTATTAATAATACGGTTGAAACGCCACAGTGGATGGCGCAAAAACTTAAGCGCGCCTCACAACAAACGCATTCTCCTGTAGTTGATATTACCAACTACGTTTTATTAGAGCTAGGCCAGCCAATGCATGCGTTCGATCTGCAACAGATTGATGGTGGCATTAACGTTAGAATGGCGAAAAAGGGCGAAGAGCTTGCGTTACTTAACGAACAAACTGTGAGTCTTAGAGAAGACACTCTAGTAATTGCAGATGATCATTCAGCTATTGCTATGGCAGGTGTGATGGGCGGTATGTCAACAGCCACGCAAACCAAGTCTAGCGAAATATTATTTGAAAGCGCATTTTTTGAGCCTGTTTCAATGGCTGGTGTTGCTAGATCTTACGGCCTTCATACCGAATCCTCATTAAGATTTGAGCGCGGTGTTGATTTTAATTTACCACATCTTGCTTTAGAGCGAGCAACAGAGCTTGTTTTAGAGATTTGTGGTGGTGAAGCTTCGCCAATTAACGAATGTATCGATGAGGCTCAATTGCCACATATTGAGCCAATTACAATTACCCTAGAAAAGATTTCCAAGGTGCTTGGCTTTGAGTTGGAGCCTGACTGGATTGAAGCTAAGTTTATCTCTCTTGATTTTGATATCGTAGAAAAAGCAAACAGCTCGTGGACAATTGTGCCACCGAGTTTTCGTTTTGATATTCGCATCGTTCCCGATCTTATTGAAGAGCTTGCAAGGCTCTACGGCTATGATCGTTTGCCGGTTAAAAGCCTTACATTGGATGCCAATATTACTTCGGCCTCTCAGGCGAGCATTGACGCTTACGACATTGCTCAAGCCTTGGTTAATAAAGGCTATCAAGAAGCGATTACTTACAGCTTTATCTCGAGCGAATATCAAGAATTGATTGACCCTAGTGCTAAGAAAATCACACTAACCAATCCAATCTCACAAGACATGTCGGTGATGCGCTCAAGTCTCTGGCCTGGATTATTGCAAACGATTGAGTCTAATGCGCGTCGTGGTCATCACAACGCTCGTTTTTTTGAATCGGGTCTGTGTTTTGGCGGTATTTCTGCCGAGGACCAAGTGCAGAAAATTGCCGGTGCTATTACAGGCAATCGTTACTCTACCCAGTGGTCGAGTGAGCCGAAAGCCCTGGACTTTTTTGATGCAAAGGCGGACGTAGAATCCCTGCTTGCATTGAGTGGTGTCGAGGTCTCTTTTGAAGTCGGTGAGCACCCAGCATTGCAAAATGGGCAAACAGCAAAAATTGTTAAAAATGGCAATACCATTGGCTACTTAGGTGCGTTGTCACCAATCGCTCAGAAACAACTGTCGTTGCCAAAAGTATATTTATTCGAGCTTATTCAAGCAGAATGTCAGCAAGGCGAGATTGCCAGCTACAAGGCTTTTTCATCGTTTCAAGCTTCACAGCGGGATATTGCCCTGGTGTTGGAAAAAGAAATACAAGCGTCCGATCTTATTACGGCAATTAAAAGCCTTAAACAAGAGTACCTAATTGACGTGGGAGTTTTTGATGTCTATGAAGGTGAGCACATTGAGCTTGGCAAAAAGAGTATTGCCCTTAATTTGAGTTATCAGTCTAGCGAGGCCACTTTAACAGACGAGCAATTAAATCAAAGCGTTGATGAGATACTCAGCCATTTACGAACTGAGTTTTCTGCTCACCTACGATAAATGAGATCTTTGTATGAATAGTTTTAAAATTTGCTGAGAACTAAAAGTGAATAAAAATAGGGTAAAAATTTGCATTTAATAGTTTAGCTATTGATAAGAATTTTTGTACTATTTTTAACTTTTTTAGACTCAGTCCTTTGGGATAATGGATTTTTTCCATTTTTCTATGTTAAATTTCATCCCTAGACAACAAGTAGGGTTTCAAAAATTATGCCTTGTAAAATGACAAAAATCTTATTATCAAATTCAAAAATATTCATACAAAGGTCTCAATTATGTCATTGACCAAACAAGATATTGCCAACGCCCTCGTTAAAGAAATCCGTCTGACGCAAACTCAGGCACTGGTGCTAACTAATGAGTTTTTTGATCAAATTACGCAGCAGTTGGGTAAGGGTGAGAATGTGAAATTATCAAGTTTTGGTAACTTTATTCTTCGTGCAAAATCTGCGCGTCCTGGAAGAAATCCAAAGACCGGCGAAGAAGTGATGATTTCAGCAAGAAAGGTGGTGACTTTTAAAGCAGGACCTAAACTCAAGATGGCCACCCAAGAAGGTTAAACCCTACTCACACCCGCAAGGGTGAAAGTGATACATGTTTAAGACAACAACATCTGTTTTTGTTGTCTTGTTTTGAATTATTCCGATACAGCTGACATACCGTAAGGGCACAAGTGATGATGTGTGTTGTTGATCAATATTATCAGAATCAATAATATTGGGTCATTACTCGGAAATAGCACTCATAAAGCCTCTAAGAGTTAGCATCGCTGCGTGAATTTCTATCCACAACTGTTTCTCGTCGACTTTGTCGTTACTGCTATGACTGATTAGTTTCGGCTGGTAATCATTATCTAGAGAGAATGAGGTGTAGGTATAAGCCATCATTTGATCATCGCTAGAATTTGAACCTTGTGCCAAATAGACGTCATAAATTGCATCTTCGTCAACAGTATCACTATTAACAAAAAGCATGGTATTGGAAAAATGCAAAAGCAGCCTTTTGGCTGGACACTCGCTAGCCTTTCTCAGTGGTACATCGCCACTGTTCATAGAATTGACAATTTGCTGCTGGTGCTCTTCAGGTAGCTGAATGTATTTGGTGTCGTCGTATTGACTAATGTCATTACAAGCGCCGCTCTTGGTGATGTATTCGTTTAATTCTTTAAGCATAGGGTTTGCGGGTTTTTATATAGTTGGCTTATTGGGATTTTTGACGATATTTTATCTGATAAATATCAAACATGGTAATTGCCATTGCCGCAATAATTGGGCCGATGAATAGGCCTAGAATGCCAAATTGGATAATACCTGCAAGGGTTGATAAAACGGTAACAAGTGTGTGATCAAGTGCGCTGGCGTGATTCATCTTACTTGCCAGTTTCTGAATAATCACCGGTCGCAGGAAGTTGTCAATTAGTGTGCCTGCAAGCACCGCGCCGAAGAACAGGATGATAAACGCATTTGCACCTTCGCCAATGGCAAAAAGATACAGCACAAGAGGCAACCAAACCAAAAGCCCGCCGAGGATAGGGATAAATCCAGCTAGCGCCATGGCAACACCAAAGAACAAAGGCGGCATGCCAATCAGACTAACGCCAATAGCAAAAACTAAGCCTTGTAGAGCAGAGATAATAAAAACACTACCCACCAAAGTAACGGAAAGGCCGGAAAACTGCTTCAATAAAATGTTGTTAAGGTGATTGTTCATTGGTGACAGGGTTTTAATTTTGTCAACCAGTGAGGCGCCGTCAATGTAGAAGTAGTAGAGCGAGAAAATACTCAGAATAACAAAGAATATAAATTGACTCGAAAGGGTGACAATGCTTTTCAGTACTGTAACTGCAAAATCTTTGGAGGTGACAATAATAGCCTCGAGATTGTTCTTGAGTGCACTATCAATTAACTCTCGAACGGCGTCAGGTAGCGCCAAGCCGATGATTGTTTGATCAACAAGCCTTTGCACTTCAGACAGTTGAAAGTTCTCTTGTAGGGTGCGTATCATGCCGCTCATTTCGATTCCGCCCACTAGCATCAGGTAGCTTAGAGGCAGGATCAATAATACCGTGACGGAGAGTGTCATAGTTAAAGCAGCTCTACGTTTTGAGATTTTTGCCGACAAACGACAAAAAATATTGTAACTGGTGATACTGATTAATAAAGATAAGAATAGCGCCGGTAAAAATGGCGTAAACAGCCAAACAAGCGCCGCTGTTGATATTCCTAACAAGGCCAAAATAAAGCCGTCTTCGTGTTTGTTTATTTTGCTTTCACTCATTTATTCTCCAGTTTAATAACAGCGTAAGCTACTTCTTCGTACGGATGAGATACCTTCATTGCACTAACGACTTGGTCAATGCGAGCGTCATCGCAAACCATCTCGATTTTAAACTCTGGCAAGGTCTCGAGTTGGTTTAGTATGCCAATGGCTGGCTCTGCGCCCTTTGTTGGCATAAATTGCCCCACACCTTCAGTTTGCCAAGCGCAATGGCTGTAGTTATTAATGTTGCCTGCACCTGCATTAAACATTGCGGCTTTGACCGGTTCGGCATCGCTTTTTGGCACGTAAAAACTAATTTGGTACATCAAAAACTCCCTTAAGGCAGTCTTGCCTTTCTAGCTTGTCCATTCGCTCAATGGCATATCTTAAAGTAGTTCTTGGAAGTTGTGCGTAGTTCTGTTTTAAAAATTGCTTAACAAGCATGGCGTCACGCTTATAAACCTCTCTTAACATCCAGCCGGTTGCTTTGTGAATCAGGTCTTGTTTGTCGCCAAGCAGTGATTGACTTATTTGTAGAGTGGGCTCAAAGCAGTTGTTTTTAATAAAAGTAAAAGTGGAAATAATTCCGATTCGACGAGTCCACAGATTTTCTGAATAGGCATAGTTTTGTAAAATTTCAGTTTTATTCTGTTTGTCAAAAATATAGTTGCCAATTATATTTGGCGCAGTTGTATCAACCAGGTCCCAATTATTTATCGAAGCAAAATTTGCCGAATAAAATTCATAAATTTCCCTTTGATCACCCTTTGGATATTGATGCACTAGGATAATAAGACCGCAATGACGCACCTCGTGAATAGGGGATTTAAGAAGTGTTGAGATGCCATCAAAAGAGAGGTGTTGGTGGTATTGCTTGGCAATTTTGCGCAAGTCTGGCATGCGTATGCCGATAAATTGATCACCATGCCCGTACTGCCCCTTGTCACTTTTGAAAAACCATTCATTGGTTTTTCGACGCTCTTCACTGGCGACAGATTTGAGAGCATTAATTACTTCATTGGCAATCATCGGATATACTATATTCCTTCGAACTTTACTAGGATTATCATACATGCAAACAGCTTATTTTGCCGGCGGATGTTTTTGGTGTATGGAGGCTATTTTTCAACGCATTAATGGTGTTGAGAGTCTTGCCAGTGGTTATTCAAATGGCGATACCGAAAACCCCACCTACGAAGAAATATGCACAGGTCAAACCGGCCACGCTGAGGTTTTAAAAATTGACTTTGATGAGTCCCTGATTTCTTATTCTGACTTATTAAAAGTATTTGTAGAGGTGCACGATCCTAAGAGTCTTAATCAACAAGGTGGTGATGTTGGTACTCAATATCGCTCAGCTGTGTTCTATACCGATGAGCTTCAAAAAGGAGCGGCACAAGCCGTAATTGGCAGTATTGCTGATGCCGTAACAGAGGTCAGCCCTTTAAATGTGTTCTATACTGCAGAAGGGCATCATCAAAATTATTATAATGACAATCAAAACCAGCCGTATTGTCGACTGGTGATTTTGCCCAAAATACAAAAGTACTTTAAATAGACATTACAGATGAAAGACCAAGAGCTGTTACGCTATTCGCGCCAAATCATGTTGCCACAAGTGGATATTGATGGCCAGCAGAAACTGATCGACTCAACAATGCTGATTGTGGGTATGGGTGGGCTTGGTTCGCCAAGCGCTTATTATCTTGCTGCAGCTGGTGTTGGGCATTTAATCATTGCTGATTTTGATCAAGTGGAGTTATCAAATTTGCAGCGCCAAATAATTCACAGTACACAGGATATTGGCAAAGACAAGGTTGACTCTGCAAAAGAAACCTTAATAGCCCTTAATCCCGAAATTAAAGTCACAACGATTAAAGAACTAACTGAAGAGAACTTGGCGTCTCTGGTGTCACAAGCCGATGTTGTTCTCGATGGCACGGATAATTTCAAATCGCGTTTTGCCATTAATAAAGCTTGCATTAAAACTAAGACGCCTTTGGTGTCGGCAGCGGTGATTCGCTTCGAGGGGCAACTTTCAGTGTTTAAGGGTTATGAGGCTGATCAGCCGTGTTATCAGTGTCTTTATTCTGAAGAGGGTGACGGCACAGAAAATTGTGTTGAAAACGGTATTTTGGCGCCAGTCGCTGGTGTACTGGGTACGATGCAAGCCTTGCAAGCCGTCAAAGTATTACTAAATCTTGGTGAACAATTGTGCGGCGAGTTGATGCTGGTTGATGCGCTTGATTTAAGCTTTAGAAAAGTTAAGATTCCTAAAGATGCACAGTGTCTAGTGTGTCGCTAGAATAATTTAGGAGTCACCAAAAAAATAACCCCGTTGAGGGAGGGCCTGAACGGGGTTGATTAATTGCATATTTTCTTTTCTAAAGGAGAAAGTAAGTATTTAAAGCTATACATTATGCAATTAATATATCACGCGAAAACTGCTAATCATCTCTTTGTACTATTGGGAGAGACAAAGAAAAAATAAGTTAAAACAGTAATGTAAATTCGAGTGTTACGCTTTAACTCTAACACAGTACCTGTCAATTTGCAATTGTTTCCGCGTATTAATAACCGAGAAGAGACTTCTCGGTTATTAAATTACTAGGCAATCAATACTGCCAAAGGTCGTTTGCATTCCAAAAGTTTTCAGCTCGCTGTCTGATGCCTTTGTCGTTGTTCTCAAAGGCCTTCTGAATCCACTGTTTGCACTTGGTCATATTTTGCTCAATACCTTCACCGTTGGCATACATTAGACCAAGGTTGTATTGGGCAGCTGCATGGCCATTTTCTGCGGCCAATTGATACCAATAAAAAGCTTTCTCGTTGTCTTCATCAACCCCTTCACCCTCATCGTATTTGTAGGCAAGGTTAAATTGCGCCGTTTGATGACCCCTGGTTGCGGCCATCTCGTACCAGTAGATGGCTTTGCTGTCATCCTTCAGAACGCCTTCGCCTAGGTCGTACTTGTGAGCAAGCTTAAACATAGCCTCTATATGACCTTGGTCGGCAGCTTTTTGATACCAAATTACTGCTGTTGGATTGTCTTCGATGATTGCCTCACCCAAGTCGTAGAATAAGCCCAATTGATACTGAGAATCGGCATAGCCTTGGTCGGCAGCCTTCTGATGCCAAGCCAGCGCTTTTTGAGAGTCTTCAAAAACTCCTTTGCCCTTAGCATACATTCTACCCATGCTTGACTGGGCTGGCGCATAATCGTGGTCCGCAGCAGCGCGATACCACTCAATGGCTTGTTTATTATCGGCAGTCACACCAAGGCCTAATTCATACATCTGTCCAAGATTGTATTGTGCTTTAACGTTGTTTTGATGAGCCGCTTCACGGAACCAGTGCAGTGCTTTTTGGTTATCTCGTTGCGCACCCTCGCCAACCATAAACATAAGTCCTAGGCTTGATTGCGCTTCAGAGTGTCCTTGTTTTGCAGCTTGGTGATAATATTGAAGTGCCAATGGATCGTTTTTAGCAACACCTTCGCCACTGGCATACTGTCGTCCTAAACGATACTGAGCTCCCACGTGACCTTGTTCAGCCGCATGTTCGTACCAGTAAATTGCCTTGGCTAGGTTTTTTGATATGCCTGTGCCGGCGCTGTATATTTGGCCCAACATAAACTGTGCATGCGCATGACCCCTCTCAGCGGCTCTGCGATACCATTCAGCCGCTTTTTTACTGTTCTTAAGAACGCCGTCACCGTTAGCAAACATTGTGGCTAGGCTGGTTTGTGCATCGGTATGACCTTGTTCAGCTGCTGCAAGGTATAAATCCATGGCTTTTTGATTATCTGGGGTGACGCCCATGCCATTGTAGTAAAGATCAGCCAGTTTAAATTGCGCATTGGCAAGGCCGTGTTTGGCGGATTTTTCATACCACGTGAATGCGGTATCTACGTTAGCAGCTACGCCGTGACCTGTTTCAAATAAATAACCCACCATATACTGGGCTTCTGCATGACCATGGTTCGCAGCATCTCTTAGCCATCGAATGGCCTGTTGTGTGTCAACAGCAACACCAATGCCTTGCATATAAACAAGTCCCAAATTGTACTGGGCATCGGCATTGCCTTGACTTGCGGCATTTCTGTACCATTGCAGTGCCTGTTGCATATCCGGTGCTACCCCTGTGCCGTTTGCATAAATGTCACCCAAGTTAGATTGTGCAGGTGCATAGCCTTGCTCGGCGGCAAGATGAAGCCATTTCCGCGCTTTATCAAAATCACTAAGAACGCCTTTACCATTAGTGTACATCACACCAAGATTGGACTGCGCTGCAGCGTGACCCTGTAGGGCGGCCTTGTGATACCAGTGGACAGAGCGCTCAAAGTCTTTATAAATGCCGGCGCCACTCTCATAAATGAGACCTAGGTTATATTGTGCATCTGCGTAACCTTGTTCGGCTGATTTCTTAAATAAATTGTAGGCTTGTCTGTCATCTTCAGCGACTCCCATACCATCGGCATACATCCTAGCAAGGTTAGCTTGCGCGCCAGCGTGACTCTGCGTAACGGCCATTTTAAGCAGAGAAACCGCCGTTTGGTCGTTCTCTTTCACGCCCTCGCCTTCAGCGTACATCATCGCTAAGTTGGATTGTGCACCGGCATTGCCTTGATTGGCCGCACGCTCATACCACTGAGCCGCTTTAGATGAGTCCTTGTCAGTGCCTGTGCCACTTTGCAGTGCAAGAGCAGTATGAAATTGCGCATCGGCGTGTCCCTTAACGGCTGCCTGCTGATACCAAGCAAAGGCTTGTTGTGAATCCTGCTGTACACCGTCGCCAGTGCGATATTTGTTCGCCACTAAGTATTGTGCAGGGGTATGACCGCTTTGGGCGGCCATTTGATACCAATGGAAGGCTTGTTCGTTATCTTCCAGTACATACTCGCCATTGTCGTATTTTTGCGCAATGGCAAACTGGGCAAGCGCGTTGCCATTGGCTGCCGCTTTTTTATGCCATTCGAATGCTTGTTTGTCGTTCTCTTTTATACCAATGCCGCGCTCTAACATCAGTGCAACAGAATACTGCGCATCCGCATGACCACGTTTACCCGCCATTAAGAAGTACTCAAAAGCTTGCTGGTGGTCTATGGTGACACCATCACCATCTGAGTAAGCTAGGGCAATACTGTAATAAGCTGGTGCGTATTTTTGTTCTGCAGCCTGAAGGTATAGCAACATTGCTTTTGCGTAATTTTGCTCTACGCCCTCACCAGTGGCATACATTACACCCAGGTTGGCTTGCGCCACTGCAAAGCCTTGATCGGCGGCTTTTTGATACCAATGGACAGCCTCTTGATTGTCTTCAAACACACCCTCACCGTTGTCGTACTTGACGGCAAGATTGAGCTGGGCAATTGCGTGTCCTTGTTGGGCTGCCTTTAGGTAGAGTTTTAAGGCCTTGTCGTCATCTTCTGCAACCCCTTCGCCTAGATCATACATTTGTGCCAGATTGGCTTGCGCAATAACATGACCACGATTAGCAGCAATGGAATACCATGCCACCGCTTGAACGTTGTCTTCAGTTGCACCTTCACCAATGTCGTACTTATAGGCAAGATTGTACTGCGCTTCTAGGTGCCCTGCTTCAGCGGCTTTTTTATACCAATAAAAAGCTTTCTCGTTGTCTTCTGAAATAAGTTGACCGGCGTCATAAACTTGAGCTAGCTTGTATTGTGCTGCAACATGACCACCTTCTGCGGCTTTGGTGTACATAGCAAAAGCCGCTCTTTCGTCGGTCTCTGCAAGGATGAAGGCGAGGTTAATTTGGGCAGCTGTCGCGCCTTCGGTGTAATTCGCTTTTTCAAACCACTCTAGCGCCTTAGCATCGTCCTTTCCAAGTAGCGCGTTACCGAGGTTAATTTGGGCAGCTGTCGCGCCTTCGGTGTAATTCGCTTTTTCAAACCACTCTAGCGCCGCCTTAGCATCGTCCTTTCCAAGTAGCGCGTTACCAAGGTTAATTTGTACGGCAGTGATGCCATTTTCGTTGTTTGCCAATTGGTACCATGCTAGAGATTTTGAATCGTCACTACCAAGGTGTTTATCACCCAGCGAATTTTGTGAGGCTGTAATACCTCCTTGATTGCCAGCTTTTTCATACCAAGCAATTGCGTTTTCAAAATCACCTTTGTCTGCATAAGATTTTGCTAATTTATTTTGAGAATTGGTCACCCCTTCGCTATTGCCAGCTTCAGCGTACCATTCGATTGCATTAAAATGATCGAGCGCAACACCCGTGCCAGTGTCGTACATATCTGCCAAGGCGTTCTGCGATGCAGTATGCCCTTTTTCGGCCGCTTTCAAGTACCATTCAAAAGCAAGTTCATCATTACTTCCGGCGTACGATAATGCTATTTTGTATTGGGCAACAGTAACACCTTGCTGATCACCTGCTTTTTCAAACCAAGCCAAGGCTTCGTCTAGGTTGTGGTCAACACCGGTGGCGTTCATATAAAGTGAACCCATTGCAATTTGAGCATTGCTGTGCCCTTGCTTCGCTGCAGAAAGCAGCCATTGCGCCGCTATTACTGAATTTGATTCCACACCTTCACCGTTTAGGTATTTCTTACCGGTACTGTACTGAGCTTCGATATGCCCTTGCTCTGCTGCTTTTTGGTACCACTGTAACGCAAGCGCATTGTCTTCTAACGTGCCTATACCGTTGTCGTATTTCACGCCGACATGATATTGCGCTCTGGCATAGCCTTGTTCGGCTGCTTCTAAATAACGCTGAAAAGCTTTTTGAGGGTTTTGTGCAATCCCTTCGCCTTTATCGTATTTTTGCGCTAGAGCAAATTGTGCCAACATTACTCCGCCGTTGGCAGCGTCTTCATACAAGTCAGCTGCTTTTGCTTTGTCTACGTCAGCACCGTTGCCAGTATCGTAGATAACTGCTAAGGCGTACTCTGCATCACTATCACCGAGTTTGGATTTGATTTTGAGTTCGGTTAGATTGGAAGTAATAAAGCTGGCGGAATTGGCGATGGAATCACCGACACTTTTTACTGCTGAAGTTGTACCATCAACAACACTGTCCGCACTTTCCTGGCCGAAGTTAAAAAGATTGTCGAAAAATCCCGCTTGAGAAGTGCCTGAAATCGCTAATGATAATGTTAGGGCAATTGCTGCTTTCTTTAGTCTCATTCTTTATCCTGTGGTGATCAATTCACGTGTTAGATTAATTAATCATAGATGATACCAAATAAAACTCGGCGTACAAATGCTATATAGGTACTAAAATGATCTACTATAATCCACTATTATTGGGCTTTATTAGCAACTAACGTTATCATTTGGCTCCAGTCGGGAGCTGTGCGCAAGTCATGGAAATAACTCAATAAATACGAGTTTTATCTAAGTTGCACTTACCATTCGAAATCTTATTGGATGGCGATTCTAGGAGTGTTTAGTCAGAGAGGTGGCCAATATTATTTGCTTATATTTGAATTATTCTTAGCATGTCTCAAAAATTAATCCAAAGTACAAAGTATCATTAATTAAAATAGTCATCTCTTCAAACGGCCACTCTTGGCGTATTAATTTTGGCACATCAAATAGGAGTTATTCAATGAAGGCACTGGTTAAAAGTCATGGGGAAAAAGGTATTTGGTTAGAGGATATGCCCATGCCAGAAGTTGGTAGTAACGAAGTTCTTATCAAGGTGCAAAAGACAGCGATTTGCGGTACCGATGTCCATATTTATAATTGGGACGAATGGGCGCAAAAAACGATTAAGACCCCAATGATAACGGGTCATGAATTTGCCGGTGTTATTGCAGAAATAGGGCCCGGTGTTAAAGGCCTAAAAATCGATGATGTGGTTTCGGCGGAAGGTCATATTGTCTGTAACAGGTGTCGTAACTGCTTAGGCGGTCGCAAACACCTTTGCCCAAACACCATCGGTATTGGGGTTAACCGTGATGGCGCTTTTGCAGAATACATTGTTGTGCCTGCAGAAAACGTATTTAGATCCACACAAGATGTTTCTACAGACTTACTTGCTTGTTTTGATCCTTTTGGTAATGCTGTGCACACTGCGCTTTCATTTGACATGTTGGGTGAAGATGTACTTATTACTGGCGCTGGACCGATTGGAATTATGGCGGCTATGGTTGCTGTTCATGCCGGCGCCCGCAACGTGGTCATTACGGATTTAAACGAATACCGTCTTAACCTTGTGAGGGAGGTTGTTCCAAAAGCCATTCCGCTAAATGTGGGTAAAGAAAAGATTTCCAAGGATTTTCTGGATAGACTGTGTATTTTTGAGGGCTTTGACGTTGGTTTAGAGATGTCTGGCTCCCCTCAGGCATTTGGTGACATGCTTAAATTCATGATTAACGGTGGCAAGATTGCCATGCTGGCGATTATGCCTTCCGGTTCTGGTATTGACTGGAACTTAGTGGTATTTAAGGGTCTGCAAATCAAAGGTATTTATGGACGTGAAATTTTTGAGACTTGGTATAAGGGCTCAATGATGGTGCAAAGCGGCCTACCTCTGGACAAGATCATTACTCATCATTATCACTACACCGATTTCCAAAAAGGTTTTGATGTGATGTGTTCCGGACAATCGGGCAAAGTTATTCTAAATTGGGAAGTTGAATCCAAAAGCGATTACTATGAGTTTTAAAAGCGCAAAAGAGAGTCTGCAAAAGGATTTGGCAGAAATTGAAACTGCCGGGCTGTGGAAAACGGAACGCGTTCTTGCATCCGATCAAAACAACCACATCACTCTAGAGGGTGGTGCAGAGGTTGTGAACATGTGCGCCAACAACTACCTCGGCCTTGCCAATAATGCTGAGGTTATTCAGGCAGCGAAAGACAGCTTTAGTGATTGGGGTTTTGGCCTCTCGTCGGTGCGTTTTATTTGTGGCACACAAAGTATTCACAAAACCCTTGAGAGTAAAGTAACAGCGTTTCTCGGTATGGAAGACACCATTCTTTACGCGGCTTGCTTCGATGCTAATACTGGCTTGTTCGAAACGATCCTCAATAAAGAGGATGCAGTCATTTCTGACGAGCTAAATCATGCCTCGATTATTGATGGTGTGCGCCTTTGTAAGGCGGCACGTTTTCGCTACAAAAATAATAATATGAGCGATCTTGAGGTTAAATTAATTGAAGCCAAAGAAGGTGGCGCAAGACGTATTTTGATTACCACAGATGGCGTTTTCTCAATGGACGGCACAGTGGCACAGCTTGATAAGATCTGTGATTTGGCGGACAAGTATGATGCAATGGTTCACCACGATGATTGCCATGCTGTTGGTTTTATGGGTAAGACTGGACGCGGTGTCCACGAGTATTGTAATGTCATGGATCGTGTTGATATTATTACCGGTACGTTTGGTAAGGCACTGGGCGGCGGTTCGGGTGGCTACACTTCCGGGCGCAAAGAAATTATTGATATGTTGAGACAGCGCTCTCGACCTTATTTGTTCTCAAATACCGTGGCACCTTCAATTTGTGCGGCTTCGCTTAAAGTTTTGGAGATGCTGTCAAACTCAACCGAACTAAGAGATCGTCTGGAGAAAAATACCCACTATTTCCGCAAAGGCATGCAAAAAGCTGGTTTTGATGTTGATGATGGTGATCATCCAATTGTCCCGGTCATGCTTGGTGACGCCAAATTAGCGCAAACAATGAGCAAGAAATTACTCGAACGCGGAATTTTTGCCATTGGCTTTTTCTTTCCTGTTGTCGCCCAAGGTAAAGCAAGAATCCGTACGCAAATCTCAGCAGCCCACTCCAAGGATGACCTAGATAAGGCGATTGCAGCTTTTGCACAATCTTACAAAGAACTGTCTTCAATTAATGATGAAACGGGCTAAATAGATTGTCATCCAAGCCATCTTGACTCTTAATCGTGACCATTCATAATTAAGAGTGCTACGTAGAATCAAAATCTCTCTTGACCGTATAGCCCCTTGTTTTTTCAACAAAAACTGCTAATGACAGCTATTAATAGGCTATAAATACCGTTTTTAAACTTTTTGAGGAAGGTTGAACCCCCCAATGGTGTTTAATGTGCATCTCGTAAATTTCCAATATTTTCTTTTTTGATTGCCCCGTCACATTGTGGCAATAGGAATGTGACAATCGGTATTATTGATCCATTTATTTTCTCTTAGGTGTAATACAAACAAACTGCAACTGACTAATTATTATGGATCTTTTATTACAAATTTGGGCTGGATCGTTTTATTTATTAAACAAAGTATTCTTCTCAACAGCCGAACGCGCCGAGCCCGCCCTAAAAAGAAAACTAAAAGCAACGGGTTGGATTGTTTATATTTTGGGTGTCCCAGCTTGGGCGATTATTTTGATAAGTAATCATAACTGGATTGCTGCATCCATTGAAATAGGCGGCGTTCCAGCCATGTTGCTTGGGTTGTACAATGTTGTTAATAATCATCAGAAAAAGAACAAACCGCTTGAGTTTACAGCCCGGCTCTCTACTTACGCTTTTATTGTATTTGGAATGAGTTATAGCTTGTTTGAATATGGAGGGATTAACACTCTCACCCAGATTTTAGAAATAGGTGTGATGATTGGTTTTCTGCTTGGTAGCTACTTATTAGCAAAAAATAATGTTTACGGCTGGCCGTTTTTTATGTTGATGAATGTGAGTGCTGGGATGTTAATGCACATTCAAGATAAACCTCTTTTGGCCATTCAACAAGCATTGTCTTTATGTTTTGTTATTTACGGTTTCGTATCAATGTATCAAAAAAGAAAACGTCCTGTTATTTAATAATATTTTCCGAATATTCTGGTGAAATCCTTTTTCTGAAATTTTGGTTTTAATCTTGATAGAGCGATAAATACACTCATAAAGCACCGACAAACCACTGAAAACAGCCTTTTTGAGTCGTAAAATCTCTATTTTTAGCTCGTTCTACTCTTGTAAATACCTCATATTGAAAATTCCCTAAATTTTGATATTTATTAAATTTTCCTAAGTGATCCAACCCTTTACTAAATAATGCAAATAATACTTTGTGCAATGGAGCGGTAATATTTTGGTTGTCTGAGTGCAACGAGTTCCAAAAATATAGCGAAATAAGCAGTAGTAATATTTAGTATTGGTTTGTAGGGCGACCTCTTTTTGGATACTTTTTCTGGTCGTCAGATAAAGTATCAGGTCCTAGAAGAAAAAATCGTAGATTTTTGAAAGAGGATTTTAAAAGCTATTAGTGGGTTAATACCGTAAACTCAAAAGTTTGGTTTTCAGCACAATTTATTTTGATTGCATTGTTGTTGCTTTGCTGTCAGAATGCAATTTTTATTAGATAATCAAAATCATGAGATCAACCCCTTGTTCCGTTTGTGGTGAAGTGTTGAAATGCGGTGCAGGCACTGGCAACTGTTGGTGCAAGTCTTTTCCGCCGATTATGCCGCTGGATTTTGATCAAGATTGTCGTTGTAAATCCTGTTTGGCCAAAGCCGTTGACAAGCAAATTGATGCACTTATTAAAGCCAACGGGATTGAGCAAATGCTATTACTGGCCGAGCCGTATCGCAACAAAGGCGAGGCGATTGAATATCTTGAACATGTTGATTATGAAGTCAAAGACGGTATGTATATTTTTAGCAAGTGGCAACACATCAAACGAGGCGAATGTTGTGATAGTGGCTGTCAAAATTGCCCTTATTAGGTGCATAAAAATTGCATCAAAGTCGAAAAATATCATGTTAAGATATATTCAATAAACACAACAATTGAAAGGTGGGCATGACTAGAGACGAGACAAAAAAGCTATTAGCGCAACACGACATGTTTGGTTGTGAAGAAACCCTAGAACAAGCCATGCAAGACCTAGATGATCATTTGGCGGTGATTCCAGAGGAGTACCGAGCTGATGCCTATATTGGCGCATTTGAACTTTACAACACCGCCCTTAAATTGATCGAAAAAGCCCAGCAGGGAAAAGACGAGCAAGAGAGCTAGTTTCACTCATTCTTAAACTAAAGACAATCCATGATTCGAAATATTATTGAAATTGGCAATCCCGCCCTGCGTGAGGTTGCAAAAGAAGTTGCTATTGAGGATATTAAATCAGAAGCAATTCAAGAGCTGGTTGATGACTTAATTGAAACAATGCATCACGCCAATGGCGCGGGTTTAGCGGCAACTCAAATTGCCGTGCCACTTAGAGTGTGCGTCATCGAGGTTAATAAAAATCCACGATACCCCTATAAGCCCGATATTCCGCTGACCGTCCTTATTAACCCGGTGATTGCTTTCCTCTCAGAGGAAAGGCTGTCGGTTTATGAGGGTTGCTTATCTGTGCCCAATGTTAGAGGCGAAGTTGAGCGTTGTCCAGAAATCAGAGTGCAAGCGCTGGACAGAGAAGGTGGAGAAATTGACATCGTTGTCAACGGCATTACTGCCGGCACTTTTCAGCACGAACTTGACCATTTAGATGGTGTTGTTTTTATAGACAAAGTAAAAGACTCAACAACTCTATGCACGCTGAAAGAATTTGCTGAGTTCCACGAAGAGCAATTTCGCAATATCGTTAAGAAGATAGTTGCTCGTTATGGCAGTTAGTACTCAGGACAGCGGTTTCGAGTTAAAAAACTCAATGGATCGAGGTGCCGGCGTGATTTCAAAAAAATCTTTTAACGCGGGCGAGGTGGTTATGAGGGGTGCTATTGATGAAATCTTAAGTATTAACACTGTCCACACGTCTCAAATTGGTGAGAATGCTTTTGTAAATCCTATTGGCTTGATGGCCTTTGTTAATCATTGTTGCAATCCGAATTGCGGGATTCAAGTCAATGAAACTGGTGCTCATGACTACGTGGCTATGCGTGATATAAATATCGGGGAAGAGATTACCTTTGATTATGCAATGCAAAACTTTTTCGTTGATCACTTTCCCAGTCAGTGCCTATGCGGTGCGCAAGACTGTCGTGGAGCTATTGGCGGTTGGCAAAATTTACCACAAGACAAAAAAGAACAATACCAAGGATTTGTTGCGCCTTACTTGCTCGAATTAGACGATAAACACTCTCTCTAAAAGATTTATTGGCGGCGCAAGTAAAAGCCGTTATTATATATCCTTGATTATTTATTTGGAGAGGGATCGATGAAAACAAAAGCAGCAGTTGCCTGGGCGGCAAAACAACCACTATCGATTGAAGAGATTGATATTATGGGGCCAAAAGCTGGCGAAGTCTTATTAAAAGTACACGCTTCCGGCGTTTGTCATACCGACGCATTCACTCTTTCTGGCGAGGATCCTGAGGCCTCATTTCCGTGCGTACTAGGCCATGAAGGTGGTTGTGAAGTTGTTGAATTGGGCGCCGGAGTTAAAAGCCTTAAAGTCGGCGATCATGTGATCCCGCTCTATATTCCCGAGTGTGGCGAATGCAAGTTTTGTCTTTCAACCAAATCCAACTTGTGTCAATCGATTGCTGGCACGGTTTGGACCGGTTATATGCCTGACGGCACGCGTCGTTTTTCGCACAAAGGAAAAGATATTTTTCATTATATGGGTTGCTCGACGTTTTCTGAGTACACAGTCGTGCCAGAAATTGCTTTGGCAAAAATCAACCCTGCAGCGCCACTTGATAAAGCGTGCTTACTAGGCTGTGGTGTAACCACAGGCATTGGCGCGGTTTTGAATACTGCTAAAGTGGAAGCCGGCTCAACGGTGGCCGTTTTTGGTTTGGGCGGTATTGGTCTTTCTTGTATTCAAGGTGCGGTAATGGCAGGTGCAGAACGTATTATTGCGATTGATATTAATCCTGATAAATTCGAATTTGCGCGTCAATTGGGGGCAACGGATTTTGTTAATCCTAATGACATTAACGGTTCTTTTGTGGAGTATATGCAAGACACATATGACGGTGGTCCTGATTACTCATTTGAGTGTATCGGTAACACCCACGTTATGCGAGACGCCTTAGAGTGTACTCATATGGGTTGGGGTGTTTCTACCGTTATTGGCGTTGCTGGTGCAGGGCAAACGATTGAGACAAGGCCCTTTAATTTGGTTGTGGGAAGAACTTGGAAAGGCACAGCTTTTGGTGGTGTTAAAGGCCGAACTGAATTGCCGGGGTATGTAGATCGTTACATGAGTGGTGAAATTGAACTGGACTCATTAGTAACTCACACCATGCCATTAGAAGACATCAATAGAGCGTTTGATTTAATGCACAGTGGCGAAAGTATTCGCTCGGTTATTATCTTCTAAAAAATATGAAATTAATTGAATCCATTAAAGAATTCTCTGGCCACTTAAATCGCTACGAGCACGAATCCAAAACTTGCAATTGCACGATGACATTTTCGGTGTTTTTGCCTCAAGAAGCTGAAAGTGCGAAGGTGCCAACATTGTATTGGCTATCCGGTTTGACCTGTACCGATGACAATGCGCGCACCAAAGCGGGCATGCAGCGCTACGCTGCACAGCACGGTATAGCGCTGGTGTTTCCAGACACCAGCCCAAGAGGCGACGGCGTACCAGATGCAGCCGAGCGTTATGACCTAGGCCAGGGCGCGGGTTTTTATGTCAATGCTACTGAGGGCGAGTGGGCTAAGCATTACCAAATGTATGATTACGTAGTCAGTGAATTGCCAAGTTTACTAGAAGAAAACTTGGCTTTAGCATCCGGCGTGCGCTCGATTTCTGGGCATTCAATGGGTGGTCACGGTGCGCTTATTTGTGCACTAAAGAATCCAGATAAATACCGATCGGTTTCGGCCTTTGCGCCAATTTGCAACCCAGTTGAAGGCGCTTGGGGGCAAGGATGTTTTGCTGCCTATCTTGAGGGCAATCGGACTGACTGGCAACAATACGATGCTACTGAGCTTGTTAGGTCGGGCAATAAAATCGCCCATATTCTTATTGATCAGGGCAGTGCCGATGAGTTTTATGATGATGGGCAATTACTGCCCGAGAATTTTTCACAGGCTTGCGCTGAGTCATCACAAAATCTCGAGCTAAGAATGCAAGAGGGTTATGATCATAGCTATCATTTCATCGCCACTTTTATTGGCGAGCATATTGCTTATCATGCAAAGGCAATGAGAGCAGAGTAACAGCTAACGACTTATCGTTATTATCAATAACAGCTGTTGGATTTTTTGTTCTTGATTTTCGTTGAACCGTGTTAAGATTCTCACACGAATTTTTTGAGGTTTAGAGTGCGCTTCTGTCAACAATTATCAGCCTATCTGGGGTCTAAAGACTATACGGGTTATCGCCTTTATCAAGACATGTTTGAGCAGGCCGTACTATGTGATCGGACAGGTTATGAGAGTGTTGCTTTAACCGAACATCATTTAATTAACATTTTGATGATGCCCGCACCTTTGCAGTTTGCGGTAAAAATTGCTGGGGCGACAAAAAACATCAAAATTATAACTGCCGTTGGGGTTTTGCCAATTCATGATATGCGTATTTACGCAGGCGAAGTGATTGCGGCGCAAATGTTTACCGACGATCGATTAATACTGGGTGTCGGCAGAGGTGCTTTTGCTTGTGAAATGGCGCTCTTGGGCTCGCCACTCGAGGAATCTCGAGACAAATTTAATGAATCATTGGACGTGTTAACCACGCTTTTTGCAGAAGAAGAAGTTTCTTGGAGGGGCGATTTTTACAATTTTGACTCTTTAACGGTCATGCCAAGACCAATGACTAAGAATGGTCCGCCAATTATGATGGCGGTGTTAAACCCTGAGGGGATTTATGCTTGCACCAAGCGTGGTTTTCATATCATGACGACACCGCTAGCTGGTAACCATCAATTAATGCTTGACCAAGTAGACAGCTTTAATAGGGCTAAGGCTGAAATGGGTGATGATGGTAAGGATTTAACCTTGTCGCTATCTAGGGGTGCTTTTATTGTAGATAATGAAGCGGATAAAAAAGCGAAGCTTGAGCAAGCTTATGAGTATTTTGCACGTTTTGATAATGTTTTTACTGGGCCGGGCGTAGTAAAAAATGGCATGATTGAAATTCTTCCAAGAAAGCAAACCATGGAAGAATTGGCGGACAGCTTGTTGATTTGCACCCCCGAGGAGATGATTGATCAGCTGTCGTTGTATCGCGAAATCGGTATTGATCGGATGATTCTTAATATGAACTTTGGTGCAAGTCATGGAGACACAATGAACTCCATTCAAAGATTTTCAGAAGAGGTAATGCCTCATTTTACTAATAAATAACTAGGGAGTGCTATATGCCCATCATCAAAGTAGAAATGTTTCCGGGCCGAACACGTGATCAAAAACGTGAACTGGTAAAAGAATTAACTGAGAGTTTTGTTCGCACTTGCGGCGGCACACCCGCCTCCGTTACTGTAGTCATCAGTGACGTTGAAAAGCAAGATTGGGGTGTGGGCGGTGAGCTGTGTGCAGATAAATACCCTGATTAACAAATAATGACCCGTGTTGATTGTGCGTTTGAGGTGGCTGGGAATGGCCCGGCTGTTTTTTTGGTGCACGGTATTGGCGCAAGGCGAACAGCATGGGATAGCGTACAGCCGTACCTAGAAAATGACTTTACTTGTATAAGTTACGATCTGCGAGGTCATGGAGAATCGCCCAAAGGTGAGTTGCCTTATTCGTTGGAAGTTCTCGTAGAAGACCTTGAATTGCTACGTCGCAAACTTGATATCGATAAAATCCATATTGTTGGTCATTCTTTGGGCGGTATGATTGGTCCGGCTTATGCTAAAGCCTATTCACGACGCACACTCAGTGTTTCTTTATTGTCAACTGCTGCTTTTCGCAGCGACGACGACAGCGCTAAAGTTAGGGCGGTGCTTACCAGCATGAATGAGAAGGGCATTAAAGCAGTGCTCAGCACTTTGGTTAATCGTTGGTTTACCGATGCCTTTATTGCCAATAATCCAGAGAAGGTTGATTTTCGTTTAAAGCAAGTCTTAGCGACGGATCACGAGGTATTTTTAGAGGTTTTTAGAATTTACGCAGAAACCGAAATGGCGTCTTGGTTGTCCACCATTAAAAAACCTTGCTTGGTGCTAACTGGCGAGAACGATGGTGGTTGTAGTCCAAAACTCAATCAACTGATTCATTCTGCCCTGCCAGATTCAGAGCTCGTTATTCTTGATAATTATAAACACTCACTATTAATGGAGGCGCCAAGTGAGGTTGGTAGTAAAGTGCGCGACTTTCTGCTGAGACACTCTTGAAGCTTTTATTACTACGTAAAATAATCAGTCAAATAAAAATGGATAGTTTTTTCTCATGTTAGAGCAATATTTCTCACAATTTCGTCAAGGCATTATTGGCATTAATGCTTGTATTGAGTCGCCAGATGGCACTTCAAGGCCTATTGTTTATGCCGACTGGACGGCGAGTGGGCGTAATTATTTGCCAATTGAGAAGCGCATCCAAGAAGAAATTATGCCCTATGTTGCCAATACACACACCGAGGCGAGTGGCACTGGCATGGCAACGACGCATGCTTATAAAAGCGCTCAACAATTGATTAAAGAGCATGTTAATGCGTCGAGTGCTGATGTGATTTTGACAACTGATTCTGGGATGACGGGCGTTGTTAATAAATTTCAAAGAATATTGGGCTTTCGTAGTAACGCACCACAGCATCACTTAAAAGAAGCTGAGCGACCGGTGGTGTTTGTCACCCATATGGAGCACCACTCGAACCACACCAGTTGGCTGGAAACGATTGCCACGGTTGAGGTGATTCCACCGAATGGGGATGGCTTGGTGGATTTGCAGGCGCTCACGGCTTTGCTGGGTAAGTATAAGGAGAGGCCGATGAAAATTGCATCGGTGACAGCTTGCTCTAACGTTACTGGCATTAGAACACCGATTCATCAAATTGCTAAACTTATGCACGAGGCGCATGGCTATTGTTTTGTTGACTACGCTTGTTCAGCGCCTTATGTTGATATTGATATGCACCCCGAAGAGCAGGGCGTGCATTTAGACGCTATCTTTTTCTCACCTCATAAGTTTTTAGGTGGCCCTGGCTCTAGTGGTGTATTGGTCTTTAATAGCGCGCTTTATCACAATGAGGTGCCCGATCATCCTGGCGGAGATACGGTAGAGTGGACCAACCCTTGGGGCGGGCACAGATATTTTGAGGATATTGAAGTGAGAGAGGACGGTGGCACGCCAGCCTTTTTGCAAACAATTAAGGCGGCAATGTGTATTAGTTTAAAGCTCGAGATGGGAGTAGAAAACATTCAAAAGAGAGAGCATTACTTGAATAATCTCTTTTTTGATGGAATATCCAATATCTCAAATTTACTGGTTTTGGAGTCCAATCGACTCGATAGACTGGCGATTTTCTCTTTTTGCGTCGCTGAACTTAATTACAACTTAGGTGTGCGCATGCTCAACGATCGTTTTGGAATTCAGTGTCGAGGCGGCTGTTCGTGTGCGGGTACTTATGGCCATCATCTTTTTGGTATCGATCAAGCACAATCCAAAAAAATCACCGACAGGATTGATGTCGGTGATTTGTCACAAAAGCCTGGCTGGATAAGGGTATCTCTGCATCCAACAATGACAGACAAGGAAGTGCTGTTTATTGTTGATAGTGTTAAATCTTTGACTGAGAATCATCAGGACTGGTCTCAAGACTACGAGTTGAATTCAGACAGTGGCCAGTATCAGTTTCGCCTGAACAATTCCACTTCAAGACAAAAAAATCAAATAAAACAGCAATTAACTGCAAAATTTATCTAGTTATCTGCAATTCAACATGAACTATTTTCTGTTCTTTAAATAAGTTCAATATAAGTCTTTTATTGTTGATTTGATGCTATATACTGTTTTCAGTGGGTGTAGAAATGTACCTGCTAAGAAAAAAAAAGTTGTTTTTTTTAAAACTAAAGGAGAGTAATTTTGGAAGAACAAATTGCACTATTGACCGCTAATCTAGAGGCGGTTCAACAAATGGCACAGACCACAAACACCATGTTTGCTGAGACGTACTATTTTTTATCGATACCACTGATGATGATTATTCACGCAGGTTTCTTAGCCTATGAAATGGGCCAGACTCGCTTGAAGAACACATTGTCTTCTGGTATCAAAAACTTGTTAGCGTTCGCGTTTACAATTATTACCTTTTACTTCTTCGGTTGGTGGTTCTACTGGGCCTTACCAACTGGCTTCACGGGATCAGAAGGCTACATGGCCATTTCTGGTATTGAGTACGCCAATGCAATTGCATTGCCATGGGGTGAGTCAGCACAATACATGGGACCAAATATTGCCGATAATGCATCGGGTGTATTCTGGGGTGCTTTTGCCTTATTTGCTGCAACAACAGCATCAATCATGTCGGGCGCTTTAATCGAGCGTATTCAGACGGTTGGTTTTGTTATTCTTGCGATCGTTCTTGGTTCAGGCGCATGGATTATTGCTGCTGCTTGGGGCTGGCACGCTGATGGTTGGTTAGTAACAGAATGGGGTGTTCATGACTTCGGTGCTGCAGGCCTTGTGCATGCGGTTGCTGGTTTCTTCGCTCTGGGTGTTCTATTTAACCTAGGTCCACGTGTAGGTAAGTTTAATGCAGACGGTTCAGCGAATCATATTGCTGGTCATAATATGCCACTAACGGTTGTTGGCTTGATGCTAATCATTGTTGGTTTCTTCGGCTTCTTAATGGCTTGTATCATCCTTCCGGGTGAAGCGTGGTCATGGTCTGCTGATATGGGTACTTCAATCTACGGTACTCGTATGACGTTGTCAGCACTTGCCTTTGGTATTGTATTGGCTGTTTCTGGCGGTATTATCGGTGCTTGGGTGTTTACAAGAGACCCTTTCTGGATGATGTCTGGCGCTCTAGCCGGTATTATCTCGGTTGCTTCTGGACTTGACATCTACTTCCCTTCACAAATCATCATCATCTCTGCTTTAGCCGGTGTGATCTTGAAGCCTTGTGCGGATTTCGTAGAGAAGTTAGGTATTGACGACGCAGTTGGCGCGGTTACAGTACACGGCACCATTGGTATCTTCGGTGTGCTTATGTTGGGTGTTATGGCGACGGGTTACCCTGCGCTAGACGCATACGCTCCAGAAGGTACAGTAGCTATTAGCTTTGTTGGTCAGCTGGTGGGTTCTGTGGTCTTTATCTTACTTGGTATTGTTCCGGGTTACCTTGTGTCTGCACTCCTTAAGGCTTGTGGCATGTTGCGTGTACCTGATGCGGTTCAAGTTAAAGGTCTTGACGTTGTTAAGGTGCCTGCGCAAGCATACCCTGAAGGTATGACGAGCCCAGCATCAGAAGATACTTAATCTAATATAGGAGAATATTATGTTTGGATTTTCATTTGATTCATGGGCTGATGTTACTGACGCAATGTATATCGGCGTTGGTTACGAAGGCACATGGACACTGATTGCTGTAGTATTTATGATCGTTATTCTAGCCCTTGGCTACAGAAGCGAGAAAGCTCACTACGACAAACATCAGTAAAACACAGTAGTAAATAAAACGAAAAGGGCGGTATGAAAATACCGCCCTTTTTTATTGCCTAAACCTTTTGTTTAGGTTTGATTCGTTTTGCCCATTTTGCTATAGGTTTGACGAATTAGCTCGTTAGACCTTGTTAGTCTTTCCCAGGCGCCTTTGTCAAATTCAACGGTTGCAGGCGTATCGCTTTTAAAGTGATTGTAGTTATCGATACCACGCACCAATGTTGCCGAGTCTTCTTCGGTTTGAGTTTGAAACATATCGGTGTTAATGTAGTTAAAGTTTAAGCCGATGCGGCGCTCATCAGTTCTATTGGGGTGGGAGGTGTGCAGGGTCCAGCCGTGATGAAGTGAAGCCTCGCCAGCTTTTAAAGACACACAACGAGATTGATCATCGGAAATTCCTTCAACTTTTTGCCCAAGATAAAGCACGTTATTGCTGTCTTCTGTGACGCTGTGTGGAAGTTGGCCATTACTGTGACTGCCGGGCACCATGTGCATACAACCGTTTTCATTAGTGGCATCAGAAAGCGCAACCCAAGCAGAGACTTGCTTGTCGTCATTAAAGCCCCAATAAGTGAGATCTTGATGCCAACTAACGTGTGCATCAGAGTGCGGTTCTTTGATAATAAAGGTGGCGTTATAAAGGAGAATGTTGGGTCCCAACAAATCTTCAACGCTGTCTAGCAAGGTTTTATTAATTGCTAGTTCGTACGCCATTGCTAAAGCGGTATGGATTTTGAATTGATAATGGAGTGAGCCAGTTTTTTGCTCAATACTCTCAAGCAATTGCCGATAAGACAATGCTTGTTCGCTGTCAATAAGGCGCAAGGGCGCATAAAAACCATCGATCTTAAATTGTGATTTTAACGTTTGCATGCTATCCCCCATAGCTAGTAACTTTGGGGGGATTATAAAACCGTTTTAGACTTTAAGCAACAGTCTTGTAGGGTCTTCTAACGCGTCTTTAATAGAGATCAGGAATTGCACCGCCTCTTTGCCATCGACGATACGGTGATCGTAAGACAGCGCAAGATACATCATTGGTCTGACAACAATTTCTCCATCAACCACCACAGCCCTTTCTTGCGTTTTGTGCATACCTAAAATGGCGCTTTGTGGTGAGTTGAGGATGGGTGTGGACAGTAACGAACCAAAGACACCGCCATTTGAAATGGTGAATGTGCCTCCCATCATTTCTTCCAGTGCTAACGAGCCCGCTTGTGCTCTTGCAGCATAATCAATGATGTTTTTTTCAATATCGTGCATGGCCATTTTATGAGCGTCCCGCAAAACCGGCACAACCAAGCCTCGGTCAGAGGACACCGCAACAGAGACATCACAATAGCCATGGTAAATAATGTCATGACCGTCGAGGTAGGCATTAACGGTTGGGTATTTTTTAAGCGCCTCAACTGCAGCCTTAACAAAGAACGACATAAAGCCAAGTTTGACACCATACTTCTTTGCAAAAGCCTCTTTGTAGCTCTTTCTCATAGACAGAATGGCAGACATGTCAACTTCGTTAAACGTTGTCAGCATCGCAGTATTTTGCGTGGCTGAATGCAGTTTAGTGGCAATGGTTTTTCTCAAGCGACTCATCGGTACGCGTTCTTCCATTCTATTGCTTGCAGGAGTAATAGTAGTAGGTAATGGTGTGCTTGGCGTCTTTGCAATGATTGGCTCTTGTGGCTCAGGCAGCTGTTCATCCTCGACAGGGGTGTTGGCCTTGCTTTCAATTTGGGGTTCGGGCTTTTGGTCAGTTGTTGTTGGGGCTTCGGTTACTACTTTAGGTTTTTCGGGCTCATTGTCCTGAATTTCTGAACCTTCAGTCATTTGTCCTAGAACCTGTCTAGCGCCAACTGTTTCCCCTTCCTGGGCAATAATTTTAGTAAACACACCCGCTTCTTCGGCTGGCACTTCAAGTATTACTTTATCGGTCTCAATCTCTACGATAACGTCATCGACTTGAACAAGGTCTCCGGGTTGTTTGTGCCAAACGGCAACGGTAGCTTCACTTATGGATTCCGGTAGGACTGGAACTTTAATTTCTATCATTTAATGTCTCCTAGCGCTCTTTAATGGGAACAATACCCAGAGCCTGTTCAATTACGTAGCTTTGGTTAATATTATGCAGTCTTAAGCTTCCCTCGGCAGGGGCGGCGTAGAGGTCTCTAGCGACGATATCTATCGTTTGACCTTTCTTTGCGCAGTACATAAAGTTGTGTCTAGAGGTGTACCAAGCGCCCTGATTGATAGGCTCTTCTTGGCACCAGACAAGCTCTGTTGCGTTTGGGTACTTATCAAGCTCTGCGTGAAGTATTTCAGCCGGAAAAGGGTAGAGTTGCTCTAAACGTAGAATGGCAACATTGTTAATTTGATCGTCTTGGCGACGGGTCAATAACTCATAAAAGACTTTGCCGCTACACATTACAATCCGGTCCACCTTTTTGGGCTTGATGTTTTCGTACTGCTCTTCATAGACATCTCTAAATTTTTCATCAGTGAACTTGTGCATGGGGGATGCAGCAAGCGGATTTCTGAGTAAACTTTTTGGCGTCATGATGATTAGCGGTGCACGAAATTTTCTAAGTATTTGGCGCCTTAAAAGATGGAAAATCTGCGAAGCTGTTGTTGGTACACAAACTTGCATATTATGCCCAGCACAAAGCTGTAAAAAACGCTCTAATCGTCCTGACGAGTGTTCTGGTCCTTGCCCCTCAAGTCCATGTGGTAGTAACATTACAAGGTTTGAAAGACGACCCCACTTGGCTTCACCTGAGGCAATAAATTGATCGATAATAGCCTGAGCGCCATTGACGAAATCACCAAATTGTGCCTCCCATAAAACCAACGCCTCTGGGTTGGCAGTGGCGTAGCCGTATTCGAAACCGAGCGCTGCTTCTTCAGAAAGTATCGAGTCAATAACTTGCACTTTTCCTTGATTTTCATTAAGGTGTTGAAGTGGAATGTAGTCTTCGATACAGAGCTGGTTGTGAAGCACAGCATGTCTGTGAAAAAAAGTACCTCGACCGCAATCTTGGCCAGACAAGCGTATTGGGGTGCCGCTATCAGCTAGACTTGCGTAGGCGAGGGTTTCTGCAAAACCCCAGTCGGCATTGACTTCGCCATCGGCCATTTTTTGTCGCTCTGCCATTAACTTTTTTACCCTTGAGTGCAGTTCAAAACCCTCTGGCAGGGCCTGAAGTTTATCGTTCAATTCTTTTATTTTCTCTTCTGGTATTTTAGAGGCGTAGGGTGCAGTCCAATCCGCGCCAAAATACTCCTCCCAGTCAAGCTTCCATTGGCGCTTCTGCGGTGGCGGAATAATATTAAAAGCAACTCGCTCACCATCTTTAAGTCTTTGGCGATAGTCTGCGACCATTTCATCAACTTCTTTTTGAGTGATAACACCTTGAGTCATTAGGGACTGTGCATAGTTCACACGCGTTGTTGGCATGCTGCGGATAGTCTCATACATCATTGGCTGGGTGACGGCCGGCTCATCGGCTTCGTTGTGTCCATGACGGCGATAACACATTAGATCAATAACAACGTCTTTCTTGTAGCGCATTCTATAATCCAGTGCTAGCTGAGTAACAAAACTGACCATTTCCAAATCTTCTGCGTTAACGTGGAAAACGGGCGCATTGACCATTTTTACTACGTCTGTGCAATAGTCCGTTGATCTTGCATCGTACTGTTTACTGGTAGTAAATCCGATCTGATTGTTGATAATGATATGAATGGTACCTTTGGTACTGTAGCCACGCGATTGTGACATATTGAGTGTTTCCATAACAACACCTTGGCCGGAGAACGCGGCATCACCATGGATTAGCACTGGCAGAATGACTTCGCCATTTTCATCGCCGACAATATCTTGGTGGTAGCGCGCATATCCTTCAATAACTGGATTAACCAACTCTAAGTGTGAAGGGTTGAACATCAAAGCAAGATGCACCGGATTATTAGCAGTGTCAATATCTGATGAGAAGCCTTGGTGGTACTTTACATCACCCGTTTGGTTGGCACTGAGATCCAGATCACCGGCAAACTCTTTAAATAGGTTTTCAGCGCGCTTACCCATGATATTAATGAGCACGTTAAGTCGACCCCGGTGGGCCATGCCAAGACAAATTCTCTTCATTGCATACGAACCCGAGTGCTCAATTAATACATTGAGTAACGGGATTAAAGAATCACTTCCTTCGAGTGAAAAGCGTTTTTGGCCAACGTATTTATTATGCAGAAATTTTTCAAAAACCTCAGCTGCTGTTAAGCGTTGTAATAGCCATTTTTTGAACAGAGAGCTGTTTTCTGGTTGCGAATCGTAGGTTTCGATTCGGTGTTGAATCCAGCGTCTTTCTTCAATTTTCGGAATGTGCATGTACTCCACACCGAGGCTGCCACAATAAGTTTTCTCAAGAGAAGTTACCAACTCGCGCAACGTTGAGCAATTAGAGCCTTGGTAAGAGCCGGTGTCAAAAGATTTATCTAGATCGGACTCCAGTAGCCCGAACTCGGTAATTGTAAATGGCGGTGTTGAGTGATGTCGTGGGCGCCCCAAAGGGTCAATTTTTGCTCTAAGGTGTCCCGAAAACCGGTAAGCGTAAATCAAGCGAAGCACGCCGAGTTGCTGGGGGTTGTTGCTGTCTATTGGTCGTTGACTAGTAGACTCGAAGTTGTTTTCGCCATAACTAATAAAACGCTCAATAACATCTTGATGCGCATTTGGGTTGTTGTTCATTATTTCAGTGGCTTGATGGAAAAAGAATGCAGATCATAAGAATTACTTGATAAATAACCTGTAGGGCAAATTCGTACTAAGAATGGCAGAATATTAGCTAACAAAATTGTCTTTGAAAAAAAGTCACAGCACGTGAATTGGTTATTTGTTACTGATTATAAATGTTGTTAAGAAAAATATAAGCTTTAATGTGACTTATTATGCAGAATAATATTGCATAAAGTAATATTATTAAAATGCTGAAAAACGCTGATACAAAAGCATTCTCACTGTATTATGTTGTTAGTACGATTTATCTAGACTAAATTTAGGTAAGATTTGTAAATACAATGTAATCACAAGGAAAATATTTGTGAATAATTTTTTAAAGATTCTCGAAGAAAAAGACCATATTTTGGCAGATGGAGCCACCGGCACAAATCTGTTTGGAATGGGTTTGGAAACGGGCGATCCGCCAGAACCCTGGAACGTTCATCATATCGATAGGATTCGAACTCTTCATCAGAGCTTTGTTGATGCAGGATCGGATCTTTTTCTGACCAATAGCTTTGGTGGAACCTCATTTCGTCTTAAGTTACATAAGTTTGAAAATCAAGTTTTTGAGTTAAATAAGGCTGCAGCTATTATCGCTAGAGAAGTGGCTGATGGCGCTGATCGATTGGTGGTTGTTGCTGGCTCCATGGGGCCAACCGGTGAAATGATTGAGCCGCATGGATTGATGACACCACGAGAAGCAAGCGATGCCTTTAAAGCGCAAGCCGAGGGCTTGGTTGAGGGTGGTGTTGACGTTTTATGGCTGGAAACGATGTATGCCATCGAAGAGTTAGAGGCTGCGGTTGATGCGATTAAAGATTTTGGTTTGCCAATTTGTGCAACGATGAGCTTTGATACGGCAGGTAAAACAATGATGGGCATTACCCCAGCCAACCTTGCTAAACGAGCGCAAGAACTTGGTTTGGCTGGTTTTGGTGCCAACTGTGGCGTGGGTGCGCCTGATCTATTGGCAACCATTACTGATATCAATCGACATGTTCGGCAGGGTACAACGGTCATATCGAAAGCCAACTGTGGCATTCCCGAGTATCGTCAAGGTGAGATTGTCTATACAGGCACTGAAGAACTGATGGCCCAATATGTGCATTTGGCATTGGACTCCGGTGCAAAAATAGTCGGTGGCTGTTGTGGTACCAGTTTTGAGCATATTCGGGCAATGAGAAAAGCGATGGACGAGCATCAGATGAATGTCAAGCCAAGTGTGGCGGATATTGAGTCAAGCATTGGTGAGATGTCTGATGGCTCAAGGGCTATTTTTGCAGGTAATGATAGTGTCCCTATCAAAACGCGTAGAAGCCGTCGAGGGCGCTAAAGCTGAGTTAAAAAGAGTGCTAAAGAGCGGTTTACGCAACCGATACCAAAGTAGGCACGTACCGCTCTATGAGAACGACTAGGACTAAACAAGGCTAACAGCTATTTCCATAAAACTTACACTCCCTAACTGCAATGCTCAGTAAAGCAATGCTCTAACTTTGTTGGAGGCGTAAGTTTTTCCACTCTCAGTCAGTATTATCTTTAAACAAAACCTTGTGTTTGCCTATCTTACTGCTGTGTTCCTCATTGTCTGTTACTGTACAAAATCTTTAATTAATTTCAATTAGACAAACTTTCTTGTCAGGAAACTATGTTATGATAATTAAACAAGACAATGTTCTTTATTGTTATTTTTTATGATTTATAGTAAATAGCTAAAACAATGAGCCCTCCCAAAAAAGGCATATCGATAATTGACAAAGAGCTGCCCAGCTTTGGCACAAATAAGCAATTAGAAGCGTCTATTGGTAAGCAAGTAAAAAGTGTGCGTAAAAGTGCCGGTGTTACTTTGCAACAATTGTCAAAACAGTCACTGCTCTCAGCGAGCATGCTCTCGAAAATTGAAAATGGCCAAATCAGTGCGTCACTGAAAACCATCCAGCTGATATGCCATGCGTTGAATATTTCAATCAGTTCTTTGTTTCAGCAATTCGATAAAAATGTCGAGCCAACCTTTGTTAAATCTGGCGAAGGCCTCACTATTGAGCGAGCAGGTACCCATGAAGGGCGGCATTACCAACTCCTTGGTCATACGATGGGCGGTTCTTTGAAGGTTGAGCCTTGTTTAATCACCATTACTACCCGTGACTACGAATTTCCTGAATTCCAACACAACGGTGTCGAGTTTATTTATATGCTCAAAGGTACCATGGAATACTTCTATGGCACTAAGATCTTTCTCTTTTCAGAAGGTGACTCGTTATATTTCGATTCTGAAACACCACACGGCCCTAAAAAAATCCTTAGCAAAGAGTGCCAATTCTTGGCAGTAATCTGCTCTAGCCATTCGTAAAAACCCCTTGTTTTAAACTTGCTGTGAGCAATGATCCGGCTTTGATTCTGTTTTCGGCTTTATCTTTAATTGTTTAGCGAAAATTCGCCCACTTATTTGCATGTTTTAAGAAGAAAAAGCAAGTCACAGGTTGTTTTCTTAAAAATAAAAAAAATTTCTTGACAATGGAATAGTGGTGGGCGTATACTGAGTTTTCAATTTGTGGTGCAAAGCAACGATAGTATCAATGAGTAGGCACAAACAATAGGTCGTAACTCATTGGTGTATCAATATTTAATCCACAGGTTATCTTATGCAGGTTTTGGTTTTGTCTATTGTTTTCAATAAATAGACCGAATAAGAGCAGAAGGGCACTGATCTTGTAAAAGATTATTTTTTTATTTATTCGGAGAGATTAAATGACAGATTTAGAACTTCATCTAAACGAACCAGGTAGAGCTGAGCTGGTTAAAGAAGTAGCAAGAAAAATCGAAGCACTAGGCGTTACTTACGTTTACTACCAATTCATATCCGTTACTGGCCGTGTTGTTGGTAAGGGTATTCCAGGACGTCACTGGGAGCGTTTAGCTGAAAAAGGTTTTCAGTTAGTATACGGTTCAACAGCTAACTTATTCGTTGACCGACATGGTGACTACATTGGTTATGGTCCAGAAGCTTCTGAGCTTGTTGGTCTTCCAGATCCAGACACTTTCTGTCAACTTCCGTGGGACAAACGTGTTGCACGTGTATTCTGCAGGCTTTACAAAAACCGTGAAGAGCGTGAGAACCCAGGTCAGGCGTTAACGTCAGACTGTCGTGGTAACTTACACAGAATCCATAAAGAATTCCAAGATAAGCATGGTCTAGATATGCGTTGTGGTACTGAGCCAGAAATGATGTGGCTTAAGAAAGGTGAAGACGGTATGCCTAACGGCGGCGTTACTAAGCCAAACTGCTACCACATTGATCAGTTCGAAGAGCTTCGCCCTGTATTCATGAAAGTAATTGAGTATTCAGAGCAAATGGGTCTTGACATTATTCAAGGCGACCACGAAGACGCTCCAGGCCAGTTAGAGCTTAATACACAGTTCGACGATGTATTGCGTAACGCTGACCGTTTAACAACGTACCGTCAAATTTGTGCACAAGTTGCACGTGAGTTTGGCTTAATCGCTTGCTTCATGTCTAAGCCATTTATGGGTGTGTCCGCTTCGGGTTGTCACCATAATATGTCTTTATGGAGAGGTGGTGAGGAAGTGTTCAAGCCAGAACTTGCTGGCAAGACAGATGAACTACCAGGTATGCCGGGTTGTTTCACTTACCGTGAAGGTGGTGAAAACACATTTATGCCGGATCCTTCAATCGATGAAAGAATGCCAGGACCAATCGGCCTTAACTGTATCGGTGGTGTCATCAAGCATTTACCAGCATTGACGTCCATTGGTTCTTCAACAGTAAACTCTTACCGTCGTCTTTGGGACACAGGATTTTGGGCGCCAATCTTTGCTGACTGGGGTTACCAAAACCGTACTTGTGCCTTGCGTGTATCTGCGCCAGGTCGTTTCGAATACCGTTCAGTTGACTCAATGGTTAATCCTTACTTAATGGGTGCAGCACTATTGATGGCAATGGGTGATGGTATTGATAAAGACATGGATGCTGGTGAACCGGAAGAGCGTAATATTTACGCAGCGATCGAAGCGGGTAAAGAAGTTACGAAGTTACCAATGACTTTGGGTGACGCTTTAAAAGAGCTTGCCAAAGATGAAATAGTTAAATCTGCAATGCCGGGTGAAATGTATACAGTGTTCGAACATTATAAGAGAGACGAGTGGGAGCGCTTTAACCATACGGTTACAGATTGGGACTTAGAAACTTACTTGGATTGCTTACCATAGGGCAAGGAACAATTAAGTTACTAGATTTAGAGTGCCCGTCTCAACAGGCGGGTAATTTTTACATAGGAGTATTATTTATGTGTGGAATAGCAGGAATTATTCATAAGAAAGGCGGGACGTCTGAAAATATTGGTGCGCAAATGACATCAATGTTGCAGGCTTTGAAGCACAGGGGCCCGGATTCAACGGGTTATGCTGTATATGGTGAAGACAACGGTAACCAAATCATGCGTTTTAAGGTTGCAGAAGCAAATGAGTTAGAAGGTAGCTATAGCATCCATGCTGAAATTGCAGAGCGCATTGCATTGGTTGACTCGCGTTTAGAAGAATCAGGCGCTAAGGTAGTCAAGAAAGAAAATGCAACAGAGTATGCTCTTAGATACGAACTTGACTTCTCGGGCGACATAAAAAAACTCGTGGATTTTGTTGAAGACATCGAAGGTGTTGAAATCTTGTCGATTGGTAGTGCGTTAGAATTAATCAAAGATCTTGGTGATGCATCGGTTGTTTCTGCTCAGTACGGTCTAGACAATTTTAACGGCACTCACGCTATCGGTCATACGCGTATGGCGACAGAATCGGATGTTGATATTCGTTCTGCTCACCCGTACTGGGCGTATCCGTTTAGTGATATTGCTGTTGTGCATAACGGTCAGCTGACGAATTACTGGACTCACAGACGTGACCTTGAGCGCAAAGGCCACCGTTTTTCATCTAACTGTGACTCAGAATTAATTGCGGTTTACATTGCAAATAAAATGAGCGATGGTGTTGATTTGGAAACAGCTATGAGGGACTCTATTGACTTCCTTGACGGCGTTTTCACTTACCTTGTAACCACAAAAGACCAACTGGGTATGGCAAAAGATTGTATGGCTGCCAAACCAATGGTTGTATATGAAGGCGATGATATGATTGCTTTGGCTTCTGAAGAAATTGCGATCAGAAAATTATTTGATCATCAAATTCACACATTTGACCCTTATGAAGGAGAGGTAAAAGTATGGCAACTTTAAAAGACACTAAGTCTCATGAGATGGGACTTCACGAGGAGTCTCTAAAAGGACGTACTCAACAACGTTTCTTCTCGGCTGACGAAAGTTCAAACTTAACCTATTTCAACTCATTTGAAGTTGATACGGATAAGACAGCAACAATTGACGCTCTAGAGATGACTCCTAGAGAAATCAATATTGCAATTAGAGAGCTAATGGAAAGTGGTGTTGGTAGTATTACTGTTGACAACCCTATGTCACGCCACGGCGTTGGTGTTGGTATCCTTAACCGTTTAAACCTTACTTTCACTGATAGCTTAGGCTACTTTGGTTGTGGTTTGATCGACGGTCCAAACGTTCACATTAAAGGCCGTGTTGGCTGGTCATGTGCAGAAAACATGATGGCTGGTACTGTTCTTATTGAAATGAATGCTGGTTCTACATTCGGCGCTGCTATTCGTGGCGGTGATCTGGTATGTAGAGGTAGTGTTGGTGCACGTACGGGTATTGACCAAAAGGGTGGCACGATTATCGTTGGTGGTAATACGGGTGCTTTTTCTGGCTTCATGATGCAACGTGGTCGTATGATCGTTTGTGGTGATGCGGGCAGAAACTTAGGCGACTCCATGTACGACGGCGTCATTTATATTGGTGGTGAAGTTCAAGAGTTGGGTATTGACTGTGTTCCAGGTGAAATGACAGAGCTTGATGTTCGCTACCTAACTTCTAAGTTAGAGTTGTACGGTATTAAAACACCCAATGGCGCTGAAAAAATGCACAAGTACGTTTCAGGCAAGATGTTATGGAACTACGATAAGTTAGAGCCTAATGAGAAGAAGCTCGCTCTTTAATCATTAATCTAACTAATACTATAAAAAAGGAAATATTATGAGCAATCAAGTAGATGATACAGCCCGTTTAGGATCAAGTTTTATCTTCCCTAAAGAGGTTATGAATGATATTCATATCAAATCTGACTTAGGTCGTTACAGAATGAGAGGTTTTTCTCTATTCAAAAAAATCCCAACTTGGGACGATTTGACATTTATGCCAGGCACATTAACCCGTTTCATTATTGAGGGTTACAGAGAAAAATGTGTGACAAAAACAATCATTGGTCCAAACGCTAAAATACCTCTAGAGCTAGATATTCCTATCTACATTACAGGTATGAGTTTTGGTGCATTGAGCTATGAAGCGAAAACAGCCCTAGCACGTGGTGCTACGATGGCTGGTACAGCGACTTGTTCTGGTGAAGGCGGTATGATTCCAGACGAGCGTCGTTACTCAAGCAAATGGTTCTACCAACTCATTCAATCACGTTACGGTTTTAACCCTAATCACTTACGTCTAGCTGATGCGATCGAGTTCTTTATTGGACAGGGTTGTAAAGTTGGTCTAGGCGGTCACTTAATGGGTCAAAAAGTAACAGACCAAGTGGCTGAGATGCGTTCACTACCAGCAGGTATTGACCAGCGCTCTCCAGCACGCCACCCAGATTGGTTAGGTCCAGATGACTTGGCGCTTAAAATCGAAGAAATTCGTGAAGCGACAGACGGTCAGATTCCAATTCAGTTAAAACTAGGTGCAGCACGCGTATACGACGACGTTCGTATGGCCGCTAAAACCGGTTGTGACAGTATTTACATCGACGGTATGGAGGGTGGTACTGGTGCAGGCCCTCACCTTGCAACAGAAGAAACTGGCATACCGGGTATTGCAGCGATTCGTCAAGCACGTAGAGCGATTGAAGATGTTGGTATGAGTGGTGAAATCACCCTTATCTACGCTGGCGGTATCCGCAATGGTGCTGACGTAGCGAAAGCAATTGCACTGGGTGCAGACGCAGTTGCGATTGGTCACTCAGCACTGATGGCGCTTAACTGTAACAGAGACATACCTGAAGCCGACTACGAAAGTGAAATGGGTGTTAGAGCCGGTGAATGTTATCACTGTCACACGGGTCGTTGTCCGGTTGGTGTTGCAACGCAAGATCCCGAGCTAAGAAAGCGTCTAGACCCAGATCTAGCCGCCGAGCGTGTATTTAACTTCTTACACACATTAGCAATCGAGTGTCAAATGATGGCTCGTGCTTGTGGTAAGACGAATGTGCACTCATTAGAGCCAGAAGATCTAGCTGCATTGACAATGGAAGCGTCAGCTTGTGCGCAAGTGCCTATCGCGGGTTCACAGCACACGGTTGGTCGTCCAGACATGACACGTTTTTAAGAAAGGAGATATCATGAGTACTAATGAAGAAAAGTTTATTGAGATTGACTCACTAAACAAAGATCATGAGGAAATGACGGGCCAGCATATCGGTTATCGATATGATGTAAACCTTGTCCCAGACCTTAACTTCATCACACCATTTTTGACAAAGTATATTGACAAAATGGGTTGGAAGGATCTTAACTGGCTGGAAGATGTTCACATGGGTTATGAAGGTGATCAGGCGGCTGTTTTTGATAGAAATATCAACGGCTGGGTTTCTATTCCTGACACAATTGATCTTCCAAATAACCAGCAAGAGCGTGACATGATTGCACGTGAACTGTTGATTAAGTTCCAAATGTCTGAAAACCATCCAATGGTTGACTTAAACGCAGCTTATCGCAAGTTCTAAAGGTAAGTGATTTTTTAGGGAGCTGCGGAAGTTGTTTGACTTATTTAAGCAGCCTCCTCTCCCCTTAGTTTGGCAGCATCTCCTTCCCCCCCTGAGATGCTGTTATAACTAAAAATACAGTTTTGATTCTGTTTATGAAAGCTGTATTGGAAAAGTTTTATATGCTGAGTGAGATGAATAGGTCGTTGAGAATATTCAAAAAAACCGGGCTACTTACACTAAGTTCTGATTGGGGTGATAGATAGAGTTCATTTGAAACCACAGAAATAAATAATAAAAATATTACGAAGAAGTACAATAGATAACAAAAAAAACAAGAAGAAACAACTGATTAAAAGAGATAATTACAGTGAAAATTAAAAGTAAACTGTATTTGAGTAACAAGTAATCTTTAACGGACCTTGAAAATTATTTACAATGAGAGTATCAGAAATTAAGTACACTGATGACTGTGAAACATATCAAATTCACGGTGGAGAGGCTATTTCAATTGATCTTCATGATGGCGATCAAATTGAAGTTGTCGATGTAGAGGGCGACCAAAAATGTAATGTGTTGGCTTTCGACACAAAAGGAAGCTCTGCAATTAACTCACTTAATTGGAAAAGCACACCAAATTCAAAGCAATCACCATTAGTTTATGATGATTCTTCAAATATGCTTAAGGCAATCCTTAAGTTTAATAAAATAGACGCAGACTCAGCGGATACAGCAGAATTATTTGCAGATTTGTCTCCGTCTGATTCTAGACAAAATTTTCAGGTTAATGCAGACACGTTATGTGTTTTTGATGCCAAAGGCGGTGTGATGCCGGTAGATCAGCATACTACACCAACTGAAATTTTAATTAACATCACTCGCGTAAATCCGAAAAAGAAAGAAGATCGCTTGCCAGAGCCTTTGGCTGAGCCACTTCATGATTTTAGAATTGCTCACAGTTCTGCTAAGTCGTATACAGTTAAAGCAGGTCAATACATTCAAATCATTGACGTTCAAGGGCAACAATGCTCAGATTTCCAAGCATTTTCTGTTGCTGATTTAAAAAATGGCGTGGAGTCAATGCTTGATCCAACAGTGACAAGATCACTGATGTTGTCGAGTTATCCAGCGCCGGGCGTTCATGATAAATTCTACAATCAGAATTCCGAGCCTTATGTTGAGGTGATTCGTGACACGGTATGCAGACACGACACCTTTGGTCTTGCCTGTAATTCTAAATATTATGATGACCGTGGCTATCCTGGTCATATTAGTTGCACAGAGAACTTTAATAAAACTTTAAGTGAGCATGGTATCGCTGCTCGTAAGAACTGGGTTGCAGTTAATTTCTTCTTTAATACCGATATTTTAGAGTGTCATACATTGTCTTCAGATGTTTCATGGTCGCGAGCAGGGGACTTTGTTCTACTTCGTGCAGTAACTGATTTAGTCTGTGTTTCGTCGGCTTGCCCTGATGACACCTCACCAGCTAACAACTGGAATCCAACGGACATCCACATCAGAGTTTATGATGCGGGCAGTAATTTTTCTCAAGGCATCGATTTTAGACCCGATCCACAAACCATACCAACTATGACTAAAGAAACTGGATTTCACAAGAATACCTCGAAATTAACGAGAAACTTCACAGAGTACAACGGCTACTGGTTGGCGCTTGATTACATCAACTTGGGTCAAATCAAAGAATATTGGCAGTGTCGTGAAGGCGTTGCAATGATTGATTTATCACCTTTGAGGAAATTCGAAATCTATGGCCCTGATGCTGAAGTATTATGTCAGTACGCTATTACCAAAGATGTTCGTAAAATGGCTATTGGTCAAGTTGTGTACACTGCAATGTGCTATGAAAATGGCTGCATGATTGATGACGGCACCTTATTTAGACTTTGTGAAAACAACTTTCGCTGGGTAGGTGGTTGTGGCAGTGGCGGTAAACATCTTCGTAAAATTGCCAAAGAGAAAGGTTTGAATGCCTTTGTTAAATCATCAACCGATCAATTACAAAATGTTGCCGTACAAGGTCCCAAGAGTCGTGATACGTTGAGAAAAATTATTTGGACCCAAAAAACACAAACAACCGTAGACGAACTCAAGTGGTTTAGGTTTACTTTTGCCCGTATTGGTGGCGAGTTTGGTATCCCAATTATGCTATCTCGTACCGGTTACTCTGGCGAGTTGGGCTATGAAGTATTTGCCCATCCAGACGACTGTGAAGCGGTTTGGGACGCCATTGCAGAAGCTGGTGAAGAGTTTAATATTTGCCCTGCTGGTCTTAACGCACTTGACATGCTTCGTATTGAGGCGGGCTTGATTTTCGCTGGATATGAATTTTGCGATCAAACCGACCCGTTTGAGGCGGGCATTGGCTTTGCCGTCCCACTAAAGACCAAAGAGGATGATTTTTCTGGTAAGGAAGCATTAATTCTTCGTAAGAATTCTCCACAGAGAGCCCTTGTTGGGTTAGAATTGGTTAAAAATGAAGTTGCAACACCTGGAGACGGTGTCTATATTGGCAAGCAACAAGTAGGGCACATTACTAGTGCAACACGTTCACCGATACTTAAAAAGAACATTGCCCTATGCCGAATTTCTACAACAGCATCCGAAACTGGGACTGCGGTTGAAGTGGGCAAGTTAGATGGATATCATAAAAGGTTAGAAGCAACAGTCGTGCGCTTTCCGTTTTATGACCCTGAGAAAACTAGAGTTAGAATGTAGTCCTAGTTCCCTCGGGAAACGAACATTCTTAGACGTAACAAAACTAAGATTGTGGGAGTGGTTTTCTGGCAATTTTGCAGGAACAATCACATTGAATGTTGGCTTTATTAGCTTTCTCACTAGTTGGGACTGTGTGTGGCGTTTATTGGCCTAGCAGTTGACCATCTGATTAATGTTTGGTCGAAGAAGAGAAAAGAAGAACTCGGCATCGCTTAACTCTTTTAATCTGTTAATTAAATGCGGAGTATG
>Ga0208879_1000043_pt1 | contig 131672 bp, 124 predicted proteins | sample Knorr_S15_td_Bot_FD_185605 | JGI IMG/M metagenome (GOLD analysis project Ga0208879, IMG submission 185605) | Marine microbial communities from Southern Atlantic Ocean transect - Knorr_S15_td_Bottom_ad_5009_LV_A (SPAdes) (version 2) | ecosystem: Environmental > Aquatic > Marine > Oceanic...
GACGCGCAGGAGACGCTGGTCGAGGCGCATACACGGTACGACGAAGGCACGATCGTGGAGGCCCGGTTGCTGTTGGGGCGCTCCTTCATCATTGCCGACGAACGTCCGACGTACGCGTGGAAGCTGACCGCCGAGCAGGCTGAGTTCCTCGGGTACGCCGTGCAGAAGGCGACCGCTGTGCAGGACAGCTCTGTGATCGAAGCTTGGTTTACTCCGCAGATCCCGGTGCAAGGCGGGCCCGGGACGTTCGGGGGTTTGCCCGGGATGATCCTCGTCGTCTCGATCAATGACGGACACGTGCAATACACCGCTACAGGGGTCTCGATGAGTCCTATCGCTGAAGGAGTCATCGTGAGGCCGACCGAGGGCGATGAAGTAACGAGAGAGGAGTATGAGAAGATCGTGACTGAGAAGCTCGAGGAGCTGCGGTCTACACAGCGGAGAATCCGAGAATGAAGCATTCTGGATGCCTGCTCGGGCGGAGCTTCGCCGCGTTTGCGACGGCAGGCCTCTTCCTCGCGATCACTCCGTCCGTCGATGCCCAGGAGACGTACGACGTCCGGGGGGTCGTGGCCGACTCAGCTGGCGCAGGAATCGATGGGGCGATGATCGTGGCGCTGGCCCTCCCGGACTCCTTGCTGACCAAATACGCCCTGAGCAACGGAAACGGCTCATTCACCCTGAGCCGAGTGCCGGCGGGAGAATATCTGCTCCAGATCACGATGGTCGGCCATCAAACGGTTCGACAACCGTTCTCCATTACCGCAGCGGACATCGACGCGGGCACGATCAACCTGGCGGTGTTGGTCGTCGAAATGGAGGCCCTCGTGGTCAGCGTGGACCACGTCCCGTTCGTGAACCGGCGCGACACGCTCGACTACAACGCGCGGGCCTTCGTGACTCGACCGAACGCCACCGTTGAAGAGCTGCTCGCTCGCCTGCCCGGCATCGAGGTGGATGCCGACGGGACCGTACGCGCGCAGGGCGAAGAGGTCCGGAACGTACTGGTCGATGGGAAGGAATTTTTCGGCAGTGACCCGACCATCGCGACGAGAAACCTTCCCGCGGATGCCATCGAGCGCATTCAGGTCTACGACAAACAGTCGGACATGGCCGAGTTCACCGGCATCGCCGACGGTCAGGAAGAGCGCACGATCAACCTCGAGCTCCGAGAGGATGCTCGGAGAGGTTATTTCGGCCAGGCCGTTGGTGGCCTCGGAGGCGGACTCGAGCCCGTGGCCGTGATCGAAGCCCAACCCAATGGCCGCACGAGGTACAACGAGTCCCTCAACATCAACCGCTTTTCGCCGACCACACAGCTCGCGTTGCTCGGCAACGCGAACAACGTCAACGAGGCTGGCTTCGCTTGGGGCGACTTCGTGAACTTCAGCGGTGGCGCTCGCGGCTTAGGTGGCGGGGGTAATCGTGGCGGCGGCGGTCGGGGTGGCGGAGGCCAGGGCGGTATTCAGCTCGGGGGAGGCCGAAACGACGGCTTTACCGAGTCGATGTCCCTGGGTTTGAACGCGAACCATGATTTTTCAGACGATCGCTGGATTCGCAGCAGCTACTTCTATACTGGGCTGGACAACGTCCAGCAGCAGACGACGCAGCAGCAACAGCTCATGGGGTCCAGCGCCGCAGCTCTGCAAAACGCGGTCGCTGATCAATCCACCGCCAATACGACGCATCGCGTCAACGTGAACACGCAGTATGCCTTCTCAGACGGGCATGACCTCAGGCTGCGCGGGAACCTGAGCGTCGGTTCGTCGTCCATGACGAGCCTCCAGTCCAGCGAGACGACGACGTTCGAGGGCCGGGTCCAGAATACCGGAGTCAGCAGCAACTTGGTCGACGGCAATGACCTGGGCGGATCCGCGAGCCTTACCTGGCGAAAGCGGCTGGCAGAGAATGGCAGGTCGCTCGTGGCCGCGGCGACTACGAACATCCAGGAGCCGGAGCTCTACGGAGATCTGGAAACCACCACGGGCATCGCCAACCGCAACGGCGATCTCATGATGCAGGACTTGTTCCAGACGCAGGCGCGAACCGGTCGGACCCTGTCTCTCTCCCAGCGGCTCTCGCTTACGCAGCCGGTGGGGGTAGGAGGAATCTTCGAGGTGTTTGGCCAGCGCCGAGAGGTCAATGAGGACCAGGACAACTCGGTCTTCGACATCGGGACCGGGACGCCAGTTTTCAACGACTTCCTGAGCTCTGGCTTCGAGCGCACGTACAGCTACCTGCGCGGCGGCTTCCGCTTCAATAAGAACACCGAAGACACGCGCTTCGTGATTGGCCTGCAGGTGCAGAGGTCGAACCTGGACGGCATGATCCTGGATCGTGACGAGTACATCGAGAACGGGTACACACACGTGCTCCCATCCGCCGACTACCGAATTCAGCTCGACGAAGCCAAAACGCTGAACTTCCGGTATACGACGTCGACGCGGGAGCCGTCGATGACGGAGCTGCAGCCGTTCGCCGACAATACGAACCCGATCCGCACCTATATCGGGAATCCCAACTTGACGCCCGAGTACTCTCACTCGTTCAACGCCGATTATCGGTTCTTCGATCAGTTCTCGTTCGTGAACCTGTTCACGTATTTGCGGTTCTCCTACACCAATGACGACATCGTGCAGTCGAGGGTGATCGACGAACAGGCGCTCCAGACCGTGATGCCTGTCAATATCGACCACAGCTGGTCGACGAATGGCGGAGTGACCTACGGGCGCCCCATCCGCTCCGTCGGTGCGCGCATCAATCTGAATTACTCGTTCAACTACACGCGTGGTGTGGAGATCCTGAACGAATTGGAAAACAACAGCAGGGTGTTGAGAAACACGATCGAGGCCAGCATCGACAATCGGGACAAGGAGATTTTCGACGTGCGTGCGGGCGCGCGCTACTCGTTCAACGATATCCAGAACACCCTCAACCAGGAGCTCAATCAGGTCTATCTGGACAGGACCTTCTACGGCAACGCGATGCTCCACTACGGCGCCGGATGGACCTTCTCGACGACCCTCAACTACCGGCTCTACGACGAAAGTGTCTTCGGAGTTGGCGACCGGAACGTCGCGATGCTCCAGGCTTCGATTTCGAAGCTCGCGATGAACAACCGCGTGGAGTTGGAGCTGATCGGATTCGACATCCTAGACCAGAACAAGGGCGTGGCCTATACCACCGGTACGAGCTTCATCCAGGAGCGGCGCACGGAGTCCCTCGGTCAGTACATCATGCTGAAGGTGATGTACCGTCTCGGGTCACGCAGGGGTGGTGCGGCACGGGGTGGCGGGAGCGGTCGGCGGCGCTAATCTGAGCGACTGCCAGCGGAATCGCCTCGGACCAGGCTCGGTTTGATGCCCTTTGCCACGACCATCGCTCACGCCCTGGGCTATTCGGTGATCTTCGCGGTGTACGTTCTGTCCACGTTGGCGCTATTTCCGCGCCTGTGGTTGCGCCACTATCCGGCGAACGAGCGCGACCGGCAGCCCCGTCTCAGCCCTAACGAGCGACTGGCCATGGCGGGCCACGCGGCACTCTTCATCGGCGGTATCTTGCTCGCACTACCGCTGCTGTCTGCTTGGTATGTGTACGGTACCGGTACAGGTCCCGAAGCAGTATTTCGCCACGTGGCGACCTTGGGCATCGTCGTATCGCTGGTCGACTGGCTGATCGTAGACTGGCTGATCCTACGTTATCTGCAGCCTGGATGGCTCATTCCGGAAGGCACGCACCCCGCCTCGTGGCGATGCACGCGTGATCTAGTGAAGGATGCCCTGGGCTTTCCCATCGGGTCGGCCCTCGCGCTGGCCTGGGCCTACGCGGTATCGCACTGGATCCTGGGTTAGCCCTCGAGGGTCGCGGCCACTCAGTCGATCGGCTTGATCCGTGAGAACGGGAATCCGTTGCATCCGGTGCGTAGCGCCGAGCGGTCCGCAACCGTCACCGCCTCAGCGGCCTCGGTTGGGAGTGTTCGAATACTGGCAGGCGCGAGGATTTCCTCCGCGGTGTAAGCCAGTCGGTGATGACGACTTCGAGTGCGGCCGGCCGTAGCCCAATCGCCCCTTGCTGTTGCGGGTCGGGAGACGATCAATCCACGTTCGACCGCCTCCGACCGGTCACCATCAACGCACCCGAAAAAACGCACTATCCGCACTGAACGCCGAAAACACCCCCAACGCCCCGTGGATGTTGGACGGCGGCTCGTTGAGATCGCGAGAGTCCTGCTCGAGGCCCTCGTACAGGTCGGCGTACTCATCATTCACGCGGTACAGCTTCAGTCGGTGCTGCCCGTAGTGGGTCAACGTGAGTATGCGCACGACTGAGCTGTCCGCCGCGGTGGGCTGCGACACGAAGCGCGCCGCGAACCTCGAGAAGATCTCGGTGGTCGGAAGGATCTCAGGGTTCAACTCGAGGTTGTCGATTACCACGAAGTGGAGCTGGCGGTTCGCGTTGTTCCATTTCGCCGTGATGCCGGCTTGTAAGGCCGCACCGCCTCCGCGGCCGCGGCCTCCCCCGCCGAAGGTTGGCGCCACCAAGCTGTCTTCGGACAGCGCCAGCCCCACCGGGGGCAGCGGGACCACGGTCTCGGCGGTGGCCATCTTCCCGTCGACGACGGCTTCGAGCTGGAATACGTCGCCGACCCCGATGAGCAGGTCGTTGCCCGGATAGTTGTAGTGCCCGGGCTCGCCCGACGTCGCCACGAGCTCGAAACGAACACCGTTCCGAATCAGCGTGATCGCTCCGTCGGAAATGGCGGGAGCCACCTCGGTCGAATCGGCATCGATCGGTAGCACGCCGGTAATCGTGACCGATGTGACCGGCTCATCGGCGAAGATGAACGCTTGTACCACGAAGATCTCCGGGTCGGGCGCGATGAACTCCAGGTCCGACTCACACGCGGCCAGCGTCATGGAGAGCAGCGACAGGGTCAGCAGCGGCAGCGCCGTGAGACGCCTCATGATGCAGTCTTGCATGGTCATTCTCCTCAGCGCAGGCCGACACGAAGACCGATGCTCGGTGTGAAGCCGAGCGTCGTGATATCCGTGACGAGCATGGGGACCTCCGAGAGATCGAATTGGCGATACCAGATGTTGTTTCGTCCGTACACGTTGAAGAGCGACACGTTCAATTCGTAAAAGAGTGTCGCGGTCTCGAAGCGCCGAGTCGCGGCGACGTCCAGCCTATGGTAGGCTGGCAGTCGCTGACCGTTCTTTTCTCCGACGTGGATATAGGTGAGCGTGCGGCCGTCGAGCAGCTGGATGGGGTACTGCGCCTCGGGAATCGTGTAGGGCTTCCCGGACCCATATACCCATGTGCTCGCCAGCGTCCACGGTCCCGCCTGGTACATCGCCACGGTTTTGAACTCGTGCAGCTGGTCGTGGCTGGCCGGGAAGGGGCTGCTGTCGTTGAAGTCGGTCAACTCATACTCGACCTCCGAGAGCGTATAACCCACCCACCCAGTGAGCCTGCCGCGCTTCTTCTGCACGAGCACTTCGACGCCCCGAGCCTGGCCGACGCCGGAAAAGAACAGATCGTCGAGTGCTTGATTCGGCGTCCGACGGAGCCGCGTCGAGAACTGCGAGACGCCGTCCAAATCCTTGTGGTACGCCTCTACGTCGAAGAGCCAGTCGGTGTTGTTGTAGCTGGCTCCGATGATCCGGTGTTCGGCATAGGATGGATCCAAGTCGTCGCCCGCGAGAACCCAGAAGTCACGGCTGCCTTCGAGCACGTCCTCGTTCTCGACGCGCTTCACGAACTGATGGTACTGCCCCCAAGCGCCCTTGAGGCGCACGTTGTCCGTGATCCTGAACTGTGCAGATGTGCGCGGCTCCCAGTACAACTCATCGGTTTGGTCGTACGTGGACGTCCGCAGCCCGACGGTGATATCGAAGCGATCAGAGGGAAGCCAGCGGTGCTGTGCATATGCGGAGCTGAGGACTCCTGCTCCGCCCAGGTTCAGCCCGCCGCGCACCGAGTCCCCTTGTAGTTGCTGGAACTCGTACGACACATCGCTTCTCGTAGTCTGCAACCCGAATTGCACGTCCGACGCCTGGGACAGCCGCCACGAATTGTCGACTCTCGCGGTGAAGTCGGTGACCCGGTTGTCCTCCCGGAAGCCACGCGCGAAGCGTGTAGAGGCGACGTCGAGCGATGCCTCGCTGAAGTACTCGGAGTACGCCACCAACGCGTCACTCGTGAAGCGGCTGCTCCACGCCCGCGACCAACGGCCACTGGCACCGCGGTTTCCCCAATTCGAAACGTCGTTGCGATCGGGCGTGGTACGCGTCTGTCCGTTCCGTCCGGTGATCTCCTGGCCCAGCGCGGACTCGTCCAGCTTGTCTTCACCGGCGTACAAGGACAGCGCCAGCACGTCTCCGTCCGTGGGCGTGAACGTCAGCTTCGAGTTCACATCGTAGAAGAAGAAGTCCGGCTGGATGGACTGCTGCTGAAAGTTGCCGAAGCCGCCGCCCCCCCGGCCTCCACCGCGGCCACCACCCCCGGCCCCGGGACCGGCTGGAGGCGCGTTTTCTTCTTCGGCGCCCTCGAGCGTGTTGAAGATGCTGTTATACAGACCGGTGCGGATTACGTCGGTATAGGAGCGTCGAGCCGACACCAGCCAAGAGCCTTTGCCACCAAGCGGCACCTCGGTCAGCACGCGGCCGCTGAGCATATTCATGCCGCCCGACATGTTGTAGCTCTCGTTGTCGCCGGTCTTCCCGATCATCTCGACAACGCTCGAAGTGCGACCGCCGTATTGGGCGGGAAAGCCGCCCTTGTACAGACGGATGTCCTTGATCGCATCGGAATTGAACGCGCTGAAGACGCCGAAGAAGTGATCGACGTGGTACACCGTCATGCCGTCGAGCAGGACCAGATTCTCGTCCGGCGTACCGCCTCGGATGAAGAGGCCCGAAGTCGCGTCGTTCGTGCCGGACACTCCGGGCAGAAGCTGCAACGCCCGGAAGATGTCGGTTTCCCCGAGCGACGGCAGCTTGACCAGGTTCCTCGGTGAAATGGTGATGGTGCTGATCTCCTCCGCCGCCTGAAGGATGTCCGTGCTCGTCTCCACGGTCACGCCCTCGATATCGATGGCCTGCGGGGACATCAGAATCGTAATCGGCGCGGCTTCGGCACCGGTGATGGCCATCTCGAACGAAGCGTAGCCGAGGTATTCGACCCGTATTGTGTGGTCGCCGACCGTCACGTTGACCAGCGTAAAGCGCCCGAATTCGTCGGTCAGGGTTCGGAACGATTCTCCAATCAACGAAACGACCGCGTTGGGTAGCGTCTCATTGTTGAGTGAGTCCCGAACGGTTCCGGTGACATCGCTCGACTGCGCCGCCGCAGGGCTCGATCCTCCGCTGAGACACAACGCCACGACTAATACACTCAGATGAGTGCGCATTCCCCCCCCTCTCTTCAGCTCTCGGTTGGGGCCGAAGCTCATCGACCCATCCCTCTCACGCACCTCACCGGATGCCACGCTCGACTGGATTCCCGAGCGCGGCGGGGACCACGTCCCCACTGATCTTCCGATAGGACGTCTTCGACCTGCTGCATTGCACGCATACCTGGAAGTGGTCCCTCACCACATACTCGGACTCACGACTTGCTCCATCCGTTAAGCGTCGTGAAACCTTCGCATCGCTCGTCTCTCCGGGAAGTTCTAGAGGCAAAAAGGAGTCAGGGAGAGTGCTTGTCTACCGCTGGCGCTTTCACCAGGGCTGATAGAGGCGCACCTTGCCGTTGCCTCAGACTTCCCTCGAGCGAGGAGATTGGTATGCGTGGATCCATGACCCGCCGTCAAATGATTCAGCGGCTGACCGCCATGGCACCTGCGGCCGCGGCCGTGAATGCGAGACCGGTCGGCCTGTCGTTGCTGACTGCAGGCATGGCAGCCGCACCCGCCGCCGCCCAGACAGCGATCGGCCCGCTGGCTGCTGAAGTGTTGCCGGACGGAATCCGCTCCAGGTTCGTGGACGACATCAACGGCCTCCGCGTGCACGTGCTTGAGGCCGGCTTTGAGGGGACACGCCGACCGGGCGTGCTGCTGCTCCACGGGTTTCCTGAGTTGGCCTACAGTTGGCGGAACGTGATGGTACCGCTGGCCGAAGCCGGGTATCACGTCATGGCTCCCGATCTACGCGGTTTCGGGCGCACGACCGGATGGGACGCCGACTATGACGGCGATCTGTATTCGTTCCGGCGGCTCAACGGGGTTCGCGACCTACTGGGGCTCGTCTCCGCCTTCGGGCATCGCTCTCTGTCGGTGATCGGGCACGACTTCGGTTCACCGATGGCCGCCTGGTGCGCCATCGTGAGGCCTGACGTTTTCACGTCCGTGGTCCTGATGAGTGCACCCTTTGGTGGAAGAGCCTCACTACCGTTCGACACGGCCAACGATGCGCTGCGGGAATCCTCTCCGGGCCCTGATCTGTCCGAGCAATTGGCGAGCCTCCCGCGTCCTCGCAAGCACTACCAGCGGTACTACACGACACCCGAGGCAAACGAGAACATGTGGCACCCTCCCCAGGGACTGCATGCGTTCATCAGGGGCTACTACCATTACAAGAGCGCCGACTGGGTCGGGAACCAGCCGTTCCGGCTCGCATCGCGTACGGCCGCCGAGATGGCGAAGATGCCCACCTACTACATCATGGACCTGGCCGACGGCATGGCTGAAACCGTCGCCAAGAATATGCCTGATACGGCGCAGATCGCGGCCAACGATTGGTTACCCGACGAAGAGCTCCAGATCTATGTCGAGGAATACGGCCGCACCGGCTTCCAAGGTGGGCTGAATCTCTATCGGTCGGGGGGCCTGGGCGCAGTGGAGCAGCAGCTCTTCGCCGGCAGGACCATCGACCAACCGTCGCTCTACATCGCGGGAGCGAGCGACTGGGGCAGCTATCAGAGCCCGGGAACACTCGAACGAATGCAGAACGAGGCCTGCACCGACATGCGGGGCGTGCACATGGTCGACGGCGCCGGTCACTGGGTGCAGCAGGAACAGCCCGAGGAAACGACCCGACTCTTGATTGAGTTCTTGCGGGGCGTGCCATAGGTGCCTCGGTGATGAAAAACGCCGATTGAGGGATGACGACCCGCCGCGCGGCGCATATCGACCCCGTCGAGGCTCTTCGTCACGAATAGGGCAAATCCTGGTTTCATCGCCAGGTGCTTCCGCGACGGGCGCCTGCTGCGTATCGTAAAGGTGAACCGAACGCCGCCCCGGCTGGTCCGGGGCGGCGCTTCCTTTCCGGCCCCGCCGCGGGCCCCAGGGCGCAGACACCCGCGCGACGATTTGGCATCGCGCAGCGCCGAGATCCCGAGGTGCCTCATGCTCGAAAAGATCCGTTCCCAGATCGAAGCCGAGATCACCGGCCTCATGCACGAGTTGCACGTCGATTTGCCCGAACGAATCAAGATCGCGAGGGAGCACGGCGATCTCCGTGAGAACGCCGAGTTCAAAGCGGCCAAGGAACGTCAGGGATTCGTGGAGGCGCGGCTGAACCATCTCACGACGCGCATGACCGAGCTCTCCAAGATCGACGTCAAAGACATGGCGTACGACAAGGTGGGCTTCGGGTCCACCGTGACCATCCACGACATCGACTTGGACGAGGACTTCACCTTCACCATCACCGCCGGCGACTTCATCGATCTCGATGCCGGTCAGGTCTCGCTGGCGTCGCCCATCGGTCAGGGTCTGCTCGGCGCGGAGGAGGGGGAGGAGGTAACGATCAAGCTTCCGGCTGGCGCGCGTCAATACAAAATCGTGGAGCTGTCGACGCTGCCTCAGCAGATGGAGGCGCGCGGCTCCTAGAGCGCCTCCACGAAGGCCACCGCGTCCCGCACTTCTTCGGGCGCGATCCAATGCCCGATGTCATAGTCGCGGGCCTCCACCTTCATGCCGGCCGCATCCAACCGCTTGCGGCCCCACACTGCGAGCTTGTGCGGAATGTTGGGGTCGAGTAGACCGTGGCCCCAGAAGATCGGCGGAGTCCCCGGCGAGAGCGCGGAGAAAGGTACTTTGACGGACTCCGCGAGGAAGCCCGAGAAGCCGATCACTGCTGCGACCAGGTCAGGCCGCGAGATCGCCATGGCCATGCGCGTGGTAGCGCCCTGCGAGAAACCTCCCAGCACGATCCGACCCGGCTGGAACTCGAGCAGGGCCGGTAGTTCCTCCAGAAACGCCTCCAGTTCGCTCAAACTGTGCCCTAACGTCTCTTCGACCACTCGGTCTCCCACCACGTACTTGTACCACGCCCAACCGGGCCCGGTAGCCCCAGGGGTGTCCGGCATGTGGCGCCTGCGGGGTGACCAGGGCCCACTCAGGTGGCATCAGTGGTCGCAGGGCCTGCAGGTTCGCCGCGATGGCTGCCGCGGCCATGGAGGAGTACCGCAACGGTCGCTCCGTCCTCGGGCGGGGCAGGACGGTTATGGTCGAATTGAAGCAAGTCGTCGTAGCAGTTTGGGGGCGAAGTTCGGGAGGACAATCGTACTCTCGTGTGCGTGGTTCGTCACCCTATGGGACCTCTGCGCATTGCGCGCCTACTTGTTCAGAGGCTCCCTAGCGGGCTCAAGGCGCTCTGAATTTCTCCGCGTCGCGCCTCGAGCCAAGCTGGCAGCTGGAGCTCTGAGCCTAGCGACTCGATGGACTCGTCGACCACGAAGCCGGGCCCGTCGGTTGCGATCTCCAGCAGCTGCCCGTCGGGGGCGTTGAAGTAGATGCTGCGGAAGTAGGTCCGGTCCATCACCTGGGTCACCTCGACGTCCATCGACAGTAGATGCTCGCGCCAGGCAGCTTGCTCGTCATCGTCACGAGCCCGAAAAGCCAAGTGGTGCGTTTGGCCGGTGCCGGGACGGGCCAGGGCTCGCGATCCCGGCCATCCGAAGAGCGTGTAGGAGCTGTTGCTTGCTACGTTCTCGCCGTCGTAGTGGGCCCAGAAATAGTGCAAGACGACCCCGTCGTCCTGGTTATACGTCTTCTTCACCAGGCTCAGGCCGAGCGCCTCCGCGTAAAAGTCGCTCGCGCGCTTGAGGTCGGAGGTGATACCGCTGATGTGGTGAATACCCTTCAGCTTCATGTCTTCGGAAACCGTCGGAACGGGCTTGGGGTGAGTCGCCGCCGCAATCGCCTGCTCGTCGCGACCCTCAGGCATGCGCTCGGCAGGTGGCACGAGTAGTTCCTGTCCGAGGGCATCCGGGGCTTCGTCGATCGCGTAGCCGGGCCCAGCGGTCGCGATCTCGAGGATCTGCCCGTCCGGGTCCTCGAAGTACAGGCTCTTGAAGTAGCCGCGGTCGATGGGCCCGCTGACCGGGATGCCGGCATCCACGAGCCGACGCTTCCATTTGAGTTGGGCATCAGCGCTCGCCACGCCCAGCGCCAGGTGGTGCACTCCGCCCACTCCGGGTTGTCCCGGGCGCGCGTGCGGCGACTCGAAGAAGGTGAGAATTGTACCCGGCTGGCCGCCTCCGTCACCGAAGTAGAGGTGGTACGCGCCGGGATCGTCGAAGTTGACGGTGCGTTTCACGAGGTCGAGGCCCAGCACGCCACCGTAAAATGCCAGCGTCCTGGCGGCGTCGCGCGAGACCATGGTGATATGGTGAAAGCCGCGTGTGCTCAGCGGTGTCATGCTGCCCCTCCTTGCTTGGACTCGGGGATAATACTTCAACCTTGAAGTATTATCAAGGCGAAGGGACCAGGTTGTTTTCGCGGTGGTTGTGGGATGATCGTCGTCAGGTCCGCAGCTGCTCGACGATCTCCCGCATGCGGCGAACTCCCTCGACCAAGCGGGGACCCGGACGACCCAGATACGGCTCGCCCACGCAGTACACGCGTTCGTTACGCACGAACGGGAGCCCCGACCAGCGCCGGTTCCTCAGAATCACGTCGGGCCGATATTTATCCGGGTGCACACCGCACCAGGACAATACCACCGCGTCGGGGGCGAGCTCGGCCACCTCCTCGTCGCTCATCGGACGGCTCTTGACGTCCTCGTCTGCCAGCAGGGCGCGAGCTCCCGCGGCCCGCACGACGTCGGTCGCCCAACTCAGCTTGCCAGGGGTGATGACCGGCTTGGGCCACCACTGAACCAAGATCGACGGCGCATCGACCGGGGGCTCGGGCGTGTCGAGGGCCTCGCGCATTTCGGCGACGAGCCTGTCGGCTCGCTCGGGCACGCTGAGCAGCTCGCCGATTGCGTGGATATCCCGGTATACGTGCTCGAGCGAGACCGGCTCGGGCGAGATGAATCGAAGCCCTGCGGCTTCCAGCCGCTCCACAACTTTCTCATGCCCCGGAACCGTGAGTGTCGCCAGTACCAAGTCGGGTTCGAGTGCGGCGACCCGGTCGATGTCGATATCCAGGTCCGGTCCGACCTTGGGCAGTCGAGCGACCACGTCCTCGGGATGGTCGGAGTGGTCGTCGACACCGACCAGCAAATCGGCGCAACCCAGGGCGCAGACGATTTCGGTATTCGAGCAGGCGAGCGAGACGATGCGCATGGCCAGGGGCCTCTACCGCGGCAACACTGTGAATTCGTGGATCACTTGTCCCGCCTGGTTCACGAACTCCGTCGTGGCCCGGTCCGGACGAACCGTCAGGCGGCCATGGCCCGAGTCCGCCCAGTGACGTCGATAACCCGTGATGTCGCGGCCAAACTTCCAAGGTGCGCCGCAGCTCCCCGGCATCGTGTAGTGGACGCCGTCCACTACTTCGTCCACAAATACGTGGTCGTGTCCGTGGAAGAAGATCTGGACCCCAAGATCTTGCATCATCTCGTGGATCAAGCGCTGTTCACCGACCTTGGCGGCCCGACCACCGCCCCGACCGTACAGCGTTTCGCTGTCGTTGCCCGCGTTGCCGCCCACCGCGTGGTGGCAACAGATGAACTTGTAGGGGTGATCGGAGCCGCGCAGAACGGCTTCCATCCATGAGAACTGCTCCGGACCGAGCGTCCAATCCTCGACCACGGTGACGTCGTCGCGGGCAGAGGCCGTCTCTCCTGACGGGGTTGTATACGATTGGACGTTGAGCATCACGAACAGTACGGGCCCCCAGTCAAACGCGAAGTAGTCCTCGTTGGCACTGCCGCCCTGTCCGTAGGTCCGGTCGTTGGGGTTCGGGGTGTATCGGTGACGCACTGCGGCAACCCGGGCAGCGCTGTCCGCGGGCACCTTTCCTGACTCGCCCTCCCAGTTCCCGATCAAGCCGAAGTGGGGACAGGACATGCTAAGCGGGGCGAGATGCCGCCGGTACATGTCGTAGGCCCGTGTCGCCCCCACATCGTCCAACTGAGGGCTGTTTCTCGATGTCGGCCACGCGACGTTGTCCCCCAAGGCCAGCACGAAGTCCGCACGCTCGCGCCGCACATTGCGAACCACCTCATCGAACACTTCGATGGGCCGATTTCCTTCGATGAACGTGCCGGTGTGCGCGTCTGTTATGAGGGCGGCCGTGAAACCCGCTTCACCGGTGCGCTGGGTCGTGAAGGTCCCTGTGGCCCCGGCGGCCGGGTCTCCCCCCTGAGTGGCCATCAGCACTTGGTATTCATAACGGGAGTCCGCAGCGAGGTTGTCCACGCTCCAGTTCAGGAACTCTCCCGCGACCACCGAGCGTGCCCGCTCCACGTCCCTCCAGGCGGCGGTTCCGGTCTCTCCCTGGGCGCGGACCTGGAGCGAGGCCTCGGCATCCATATGGCCGTTTTGTGCAGTCACCAGGATGGAGCTCGTCGTGGGACTCGCCAGAAAGGGAAGCAGCGAGAGCGTGGGCACGACCTCGGCACGCAGGAGTTCCCAGGGCACGCCCAGCGCGAGGGCGCTGGAAACACCCGTAAGAAAAGACCTGCGCGATACACCCCCGTGCCGTGAACTCATCGACTACAGATAGATCCTCCCAACTCTTGACGCTAGGCTCGATTGTACCCTATGTAGATAACGATGTATACAGAAAACGACACGTGTCGGAGTCGAGATGAGCCGAGTTCGCATGACCCAAGTGACTGCGCTGATCATACAGGCGGTAGGAGCCGGGCACCGCTATGGCTTCGACGTCATGGACGCCACCGGCCTCGCGAGCGGGACGGTGTATCCGGCGCTCAGGCGCCTCGAAGAGGCTCGGCTTCTGCGAGGCAAATGGGAAGACGCACCGGCTGCACACCGTGGTGGTCGCCCGCAGCGCCGCCTCTATGAGCTCACTAGCGCCGGAGAGCGTTCGCTCGAGGAGGCAATCCAAAAGCTCGCTAGCGCGAGGGCCTTCCTCGTGGCGACCGCTCCAGTCCAGGAGACCTAGAAGTGGCGAACCCCCGTGGCCCCCGCCCCGCGCTCGCGCTCGTCGCTCTTGTGAGCCGGTTGCTGCCGTGATCCGCACGGCGCGACTGGCGGCGCGAGTGGGAAGGCGAGCTGCTCGGCCACTGGGATGAGCTCGAAGGGAAGGACGATCTGAACCTGGGCACTCGGCTGGATCTGCTCCTGCGAGCAAGTGGCAGCCTGGTGGATGCGCTGTTCTACGAAGGTGGGAGGTGGAGCATGGATGGGCTGTTGCAGGACATCGGTGTCGCGGTGCGCAGTCTGATGCGCAGGCCCGGCTTCACGCTGGTCACGCTGACCGCGTGCTATCTGCCGGCTAACCGTGCCTCCAGGGTCGACCCTATCGCCGCGCTATCGAGCGAATAGCGGCACCTCAACGGCCCTCCGGGGTCAACCAGGCGGGTGGTCCGATGGGCCACCCTCTTGGCGTACACAGAGGAGTCCGATCTTGAGCAAGACGCCGTCGACGATGTCCGCGCTCGGCACTCTCGCCCCGGACTTCTCACTGCCCGAGCCGGCGACCGGGAACACCGTCTCGCTCGAAGATTTCGCCGAGTCTCCTGCTCTGCTCGTCGTATTCTTGTCGAATCACTGTCCGTTCGTGAAGCACCTGGCGGACGACTTCGCCGTTTTCGCCACCCAATATCAGGCTCGTGGCGTTGCGGTGGTGGGCGTCTGCGCCAACGACGTGGAGAACTACCCCGCGGACAGTCCGTCGAAGATGGCCGACGAGGTGGACACCAGGGGGTACACGTTCCCCTACCTTTTCGATGGCTCGCAAAAGGTCGCAAAAGACTACGAGGCTGCGTGTACGCCTGACTTCTTCCTATATGATCGCGACCGGAAGCTCGTCTATAGAGGACAGTTCGACCCGAGTCGGCCTTCCCTCGATATGCCGGTCACTGGGTCGGACCTGCGAGCCGCGTGTGACGCTCTGCTGGCCGGTGTGGCCCTCGCCGACGTTCAGGTGCCGAGCGTGGGCTGCAACATCAAGTGGAAAGCGGACAACGCTCCACCTTGGTTCGGCTGAAATCAGGCTGCAACTCCAGCACCACGAACCTGGTCTAAAGCAGTGTTGATCGGGGGCCCCCGGGCGGCTCCCACGTCGGCGCCTCGGTATCGATTCAATCATGTAGACGGAGAAGCGATGAACGGCATCAAGCTCGCTATGCGAACGCTCGCGAAGACCCCCTTCGTCACGGGGATCGCGATCCTCTCCTTGGCGCTCGGCATTGGGGCCAACGCAGCGATCTACTCAGCGTGGTGGCTGGTTGTGCCGACGATCCTGCTCACCCCGTGCAGGTCCGGGCGAACGAGTTGGAGCATTTGCCGTTCTGTGCAGGGCTGAACTCAGACAGGCTGCGCACCATCTTCTCCAAGCTCATCCTGTAAAAGAAGACGCCACCGAGTTTACTCCTCGGTGGCGTCTGAACTGTCGCAGCCCGGCGCGAGAGCCGGGTACGGTGCGAACAGCGATTTACAACAGCGGCTCTCAGCTACTAAAAGCCGTTCCAGCGATCGCTTGCCCATGCCAGGCTGGACAGAGGACTAGGACTAGACAAGGATCACCTCCTGTTTTCGGGTCGACAATCAGGCAGAACTCCGGCGGGCTCGCGGCCCGCAGTCCTCAATCGGTGACTTTCTGAGACGCCGGTCAAGGCCCAGATCGAATCCATTGATTACGATCGAAGCCATCATACGAAATGATTTTCGGGAGTGCAAGTTTTGGATACAAGGAGTCCAAGCCTTGAGTACTCGGGGTAGGGGTCATGGGGTGGGTGTAGCACGATATATGGTGGTCGCAGCGCTCTTGACCTTCGTGGCGCCGGTCGCAGCACAGGACGCCAACGCCTGGCGGGCCCCGTTCGCCGCCGGCCAACAAGCGCGCGCAGACGGAGATCATGCGGCGTATGCCCGGGAGATGGCGGAAGTCGTTCGTATCATGCTGGCGGGGCATCTGAACCGGCCCTTCGCGCGATATCACGCCGCACGGGGTGCCGCGCTGCTCGCCGACACGACGGCCGCGGTCGCTTTCCTGCGGCAAGCGTGGGACGAAGGCATCGAAGCGCTGATGATCTCGTTCGCGGAATTCGACTCGGCGTTCGACGCGATCAGCGACTCGAGGGAGTTCAGACACGTGATGGGGCTCGCGGCCGAGATGGAGCTCTCGGTGCAGTCACTCGGTGGCTCGGTTCATCTCATCCGTGGTGCCGGCTCGAACGTGATCGCCTAAGTGGGTGGGGATGGGCTGCTGCTCGTCGATACCGGCTACGCGCCCGCACTGACAGCGCTACGGCGCGCGCTCGGGGGCCTGAGCGGCGGGCGCGTTGCGCGCCTGATCCTTACGCATCCGCACGAGGATCACATGGGCTCGGCTGCGGCGCTGGGCGCCGCGGCCAACGTGCTCGCGCATCCTGGGACAACGGAGGCGATGCGCGAACCATACGTCTGTCATGGAGGGCGTCGAGATGCCGCCGAAGGCACAGACCGCCTATCCGGACTCGGAGATCGGCTCGGACACGGCGTTCGTCTCCAATGGAGAAGAAGTCCAGGTCGCGGTCACACCCGCGCACACCGGGGCCGACCTGGTGGTCTATTTCACCGAGTCGCGCGTGGCTCATTTCGGCGCCACCTACCTCGCTGGCAACCCGATGATGTTTCCGGGCAACGGGGATGCGGACGCATTCCTCGGCAATCTCGAGTCATTGCTCGACTCCATGCATCCCGGACGATCGTCGTGAGCGGTCACGACGATCCGGTTGGCCTCGACGCGGTGCGGGCCCAGATCGAGGTGTCGCGAGCCTGCATGGTATTGGTGCGAGCAGCTCTCGCGGACGGACTGACGGTCGAGCAGGCGGCGGAGCGCGGCACGGACTTCCCACCACAGTGGGTGGCGTTCTTCTACCGGCTGCTCAGCACCGACTAGTCAGGGGTCTGGCAGACGCGCGTCAGGCCTAGGTCAGGCGTCCTCGTAAGCCCGCTTCATGAGCAACGCGCACACAGCCACCGCGATCGTGATCCACAGGCCCCCCCACACGAGCGTAGGCACGTTCGTGATCTCCGCGAGCATCGCGGCGTCCGACTGCATGCTCGAGCGGTCGATTACGTCGCTCTTGATGTCGAGGATCGCGTAGAGAGCGCTGGTGAGTCCGAGCGTCAACAGCAGGCCGCGATTCACCGCACCACCCATCTGCTTCGAGATGACGACCATCGTGAGCCCGAAGGCGAGGCCGAAGACTATGCCAAAGCCCGTGCGCACGAAGAAGATCGTCAGCACCATCACCATTACGCCGATGAAGCCGTTCACCCAGTTCGTCTTCACCTTGTCTGAGCGGGCCGCGGAGAACATCGCCGCGCCCCACAGAAGACTGCCGAGATACCCTGCGCTGAGCGTGATGAACGCGTTACCGCCGAAACAATAGCAGGCGCCGCCCTCGGCTGGATTGAGCGTGATTTTCTCGATGCCTCCACCCGTCGCAACCGACGCCATCGCGTGGCTGATCTCGTGAAGCAGCACCACGAAGATCTTGAGTGGATACACGATTGGCGTGCCCCACAGGAACCACAGTGCCGCGAAGAACGCCGCGAATCCCAGGAGAAACCGGAGCTTGCCGCTCGAGCTTTCAGTCATGCGTACCTGCCGTTGGAGGGCTCAACAATGAGATACCTCTGCATGCCCTACGGTTGCAGGTGGGGGTTGGGTTCCATCCCGGCTTGAACGAATCTGCCACGCTCAGCTTCCCCCGGCCGCATAACCGATCGAATAGCGGGCGTTCAGCAGCTCGGCGTGCTCGCCGAGCTCGGTGCGCGCGATGCCGGCGTTCTGGGCCGAGTTGGCGAGTGCCGCGAGCGAGGCCGCGCCGATTTGGGCCGCCGTCAGACCGTACGTGAAGCCGAGCGTGGATGCCCACCGGTAGGTGATTGCTTCCCAGGCGCGTGCCAGCTCGGCCTGCTCTCCTTCTGGTACATGGAGCCCCCGGCGCTCTGCTTCGGCGAGGGCTTCGCCGCGCCGATCCGGCGAGCCCGCGCCGACCGCCTGGTCCAGCCACCGCTCGAGCACCGCGCGCGCGTCCTCGATGCGGTCGGCGACCTCTCGAGCGATTACGCTGCGGCCCTCCGTGAAGGGCACAACCCGTCGGTCGTCGAGCCTGAGGATGTGATACCCGTACTGCGTCTCGGTGGCCAGACTGATCTGGCCGGGCTGGAGCGCGAGTGCCGCCGCCCAGAACTCGGGAACCCACGAGCCTTCCCGGCCGGGGGCGAGCAGCCCCTGACGCCCTTCAGCCCCCGGCTCCTCGGATAGCAGCGCAGCGGTCTCGGCGAAATCGGCTCCGGCGTTGAGCAGCTTCATGGCGCGACCCGCCTTGGCCTTTGCCTCGGCCCTGTGCTCAGCGGATCGCCAGCGCTCACTGAAAAAGAGGATGTGGCGTACGGTGAGTTTCCACTCGGGGTCGGTGAGGTAGCGCGCCTGGAGCACGTCATCTCCGACGTCATTCTTCTCCAGTGTCATGTCTGCGGCGAGGATTTCCAGCAGACGGTCTTGGCTCCACCGTGCGACCAGCGGGGCGCCGAGCACGGCGGTACTCGAATCGGCGACGGAGAGTGCGAAGGCTGTGAGTTGCGCCAGCGTCTCTCGACGTGCGTCGGACAGTCCCAGCAGATCGTCGTGGGAGAAAGTGACCGGACCGACCTCCAGCGCCGGGGGAGCGGCGTTGCCGCACGCCCAGGCCAGCAATACCGCAGGCAGCATCGTTTTTCGCATGGGGCTCAAGTTGGGCCTAGGCCAGCGAGGTGCCAAGCGTCCGTCCAGCTTCGGCCCTATTATGGCCGAGCACACGTAGGAGGAGCCGCTGATGGCCAACCAGGGAACGAAGATCAAGATGGGCGCGTTGAGTGAACAAGTAGCGCTGGTAACGGGAGGCAGCCGTGGCATCGGCGCAGCTACGGCTCGGGTTCTTGCCGAGCATGGCGCGCGCGTCATCATCACGCATCGTGACAGCGCCGCGGGCGCCGAAGAGGTTCTGGCCAGCCTGAGCGGCGACGGCCACCGCATCGTGCAGGTCTCTGCGACCGACTCAGAAGGGCTACGCGCGGCGGCCACCACCACCGCGGAGATCGAAGGCCGACTCGACCTCCTCGTGAACAACGCCGCCACGAGTCGCGTGGTGCAACACAGCGACCTCGACGCGCTGGACGACGAGCTCTTCGACACGATCCTTCAGACCAACGTACGCGGTGCGTTCGCGACAGTACGCGCATTCCGCGCCCTGTTGGCTGGTGGCGAGGGCGGTCTTGTGGTCAACATCTCTTCGCTGGCCGCCAGATCTGCGAACGGAAGTAACATCGCCTACAGCGCGTCGAAGGCGGCGATGGACAACATGTCGATGTCCCTGGCCAGGGCGCTCGCGCCCGAGATCCGGGTCGTCTCAGTGGCGCCGGGCCTCGTCGACACCGAATTCACGCGTGGGTGGGCGCCGGAGGTGCGGAATCGGACGATCGAACAGACGCCGCTGGGACGGATTGCCCTGCCCGAGGACATAGGCCGAGCGGTACTTGCCGTGGCGGTCGACCTCCCCATGACGACGGGTGTGGTCATTCCGGTGGACGGCGGCCATCCGCTAGGGGCTGTACGGCGCCACTCGTAGGAAGGACGCCGCCGATGGAGCGCTCGCCTTAGTCCGGTTTTGGAGCCTCCAGCTCGCGATCGAATTCGCTGGTCGCCAGCAGGCGATTGATCCCGCTCTCAATCGAGTCCAGGCGATCCTCGATATGGTCGATGCGAGCCCCGACCTAGGTCTGGCCCTGGTCCGCCTCTGCACTCTTGAGTCTTCGTAGTTCCCGCATAGCGGGCAACAGGAACATGCGCACCGAGAAGCCGACGGCGATCGTCAGCACCGAGAGTCCCACCAGCGCCATCATCACTAGTTCGGCGATTGCTCGAATATCCATCGATCGTCCTATCGGGTGCGAGAGCGCTGCGGCTGCCCCTACAGTCACACGACAGTATGCTGGTGAAACGAGCGCGGTTCCGCCATCCGGAACCGGATCGTCCCCCTCGGGGTTGGACGGCCGGCACATCCACCCACACTTTATGGCCGTGACCCTCTACGCCCTTCTCCAGATCGAGCCCGCCGGCGGCCTCACCGAGGCTCTCTCGCAGAGCCCCTTGCTGGCGCTCGCCGTGCTCTTTGGCGCGGGTGTGCTCACCAGCCTCACGCCGTGCGTGTACCCGATGATCCCGATCACAGCCGCGGTGATCGCGGGCAGCAGCCGGGACGACCAACCCAAGTCACGTACGGTCGCGCTGACACTTACCTATGCGGTTGGCTTGGCCACGCTCTACGCGGTGCTCGGAGCCCTCGCGGGCTTGTCCGGTCAGATTTTCGGAACCGTGAGCGCGAGCCCTTGGGCGCTGTTCGCGATCGGCAACATGCTCGTCCTCTTCGCGCTGACGATGCTGGATGTGCTGCCCGTGCCGGTGCCGCGACGCCTGCTCGAGTACGCGAGTCAGAGCGGAGGCGGGTCGTATGGGGCTGTCTTCGGCATGGGTGCGATGTCCGGCGTGGTGGCCGCTCCCTGCGGCGCGCCCGCGTTTGCGGTGGTGCTCACGTGGGTGGCGGCGACCGAAGCCGGCCTCATGGGCTTCGTCTACCTGTTCGTCTTTTCGTTGGGAATGACGGCGCTACTCGTCGCGGTAGGGCTCTTTTCGGGAACCGTAGCGCTGATGCCGCGTTCGGGAGCATGGATGGTGTGGGTCAAACGCGGCGCGGCCGTGCTCATGTTGGGCATGGCCGAGTATTACTTCATGACCGCCGGCTACAACCTGTAGAGGATTTTATGCGAATCAGGGCTTTCCTTCCGCGATGCAGCGCAGTTCTCCAGATGCCTCTGCTCGCGGCGTGTGCTGCGCTGCTGGTACCCGATGCGGTCTACTCACAAGCCTCCGGAGAAGGCGCCGTGTCGCTCGCGTACGGCACCGTCGGGCCCGGCGCCGCGCTCGAGGACTTGGACGGCAATGCGGTCGACCTGAGCGACTACGTGAAGGGCGGTCCCGCGCTGCTCGAGTTCTGGGCCACGTGGTGTGAGAACTGCGAGGCGCTGCAGCCCCAAATGGACCAGGTCCAGATGCGGTACGGGGACCGCATCAACGTCATCGCTGTGGCTGTGGGGGTTTCTCAAAGCGTGCGTCGGGTGAAGCGGCACCTCGACGGACACAACCCTGGGTATCCGCACCTATGGGACGCTCGCGGCGCGGCCGTGCGTGCCTACAACGCGACGACGACGTCGATCGTGGTCATGCTCGACGAGGACGGGAAGGTCGTCTACACCGGCGTAGGTGGAGGCCAGGACCTGCTCAGTGCCGTGGAGAGACTGTTCGGCACCTGAGGCTCACCGAGCCACAACAACGGGCCCGGCACGGATCACTCCGCGCCGGGCCCGCTGCATTTCATGACCGAGGCCGGGACTAAATGCCGTCCGGCTCCGGTGTCACGCGGTCGATGACTTCTGCCAATGCCTCATAGGCCATCGGGTCGTTCTGGTTGAAGGCCTCGATCGTCGCTGCGATCCGGCCGTCTGGCCCGATCACAATGACGGCTCTGCTATCAACCATGCCGTTGCCACGCAAACCACCACCGAACGCGGTGTAGGTGGCGCCGTCGTTGTCGGCATCGCTCGCGAACAAGAACGGGAAGTCCGCGTCCTTGAGCCAGGATCCGAGTCCCTCGACGGGATCGTTGGAGATCCCGATGAGGACGACGTTTTGTCCTTCGTTAAACAGGCTTGCGTACTGATCACGGTACGCTGTCATTTGGACTGTTCAGCCAGGCGTCCTGACGCGAAAGAAGAACGCGAGGACGACCGTCTCGCCAAGGTAGTCGCTCAGTCGAACCGGATTCTCCAGCGCCCCGTAACGGGTTGCTCCCGGGAGTTCGAAGTCCGGAGCCATCTCGCCCACGGCGAGTAGCCCCGAGTCCTGAGCACTAACGTTGACCGGCGCGCCCAACGCGAACACTCCCGCGAGAAGGCCCAGCGCGATTGCTTTGCGCATGTGCATCTGTCTCCTGAGTGTACGGTAGGTTGAGCCGGCAATATCGGGTGGGGGACTCCAGCGGGCCAGCCCCCTGGGAAAGTCGGGGTAATTGCCCATCCGGCACTGGGACCTAGTTTCTTCCTCTCCTCCTAGTAACCCTTTTTGCCCGGTAGGCTTTCCCCCACGGAGCGCGCATGACAAGACGAGTGAGCACGTTGGTCCTGATGTTTGTGCTTTGCGGCGCCGTCGCGGCTGCCGCGCAAGGGCCTGACGGCGCGGCGCTGTTCGAGGCGCAGTGCGCGAGGTGCCATACGGAGCCGGGGGTGCAGCGAGCCCCGCTGCTCGAGGCGATGCGCGACCGCTCACCGGATGCCATCGTGACCGCGCTCACCTCTGGAACCATGGCCCTGCAGGGCCAGGATTTGACCATCCTCGACCGCCGCGCGGTGGCGGAGTACATCACAGGCCGGGCTGCGTCGGGCGATCCGATTGGCACCAGCGTCGGTCGGTGTGAGAGCACGCCGGCAATTGGGGACCTGCTCATTGGTCCCCACTGGAGTGGATGGGGCGCGGGCGGCGAGAACCTTCGTTTCCAGTCGAGCGAGAGCGCTGGTCTCGGCGTCGACCAGGTGCCGGGCCTCACGCTCAAGTGGGCGTTCGGGTTTCCCGAATCGACCTCCGCTTGGGGGCAGCCGGCGGTTGCCGGCGGGCGCGTTTACGTCGGAAGCCAGAATGGCGTCGTCTATTCCCTGGACGCCAAGACCGGATGCAGCCACTGGACCTATGTCGCCCGTGGCGGCGTGCGCACGGCGATCTCGGTCGGCGCCTTGGATGATGGTTACGCACTGTTCTTCGGCGACACTGGTGCGCGTGTCTATGCGATCGACGCGGCGACCGGTGCGGAGGTCTGGAGCCAGAAAGTCGAGAGCCACCCCGGAGCCCGTATCACCGGGGCGCCGACGCTGCACGAGGACCGTCTCTATGTGCCGGTGTCATCGATCGAGGAAGTGCTGGCTGCTGATCCGGATTATGGCTGCTGCACGTTCCGCGGCAGCATCGTAGCGCTCGACGCGGCGACGGGCGATCAGATCTGGAAGACTTTCGCGATTCTTGAGGAGCCGGTGTCCAGAGGCACGGGCCCCGAAGGCACCACGCTGTCGGGCCCAGCGGGGGCCGCGATCTGGTCGTCCCCCACCATCGACGCCAGTCGCGGTCTCCTCTACGCGGCCACCGGCAACGCCTATACGCAACCGGCGGCCGAGACGAGCGATGCGATCGTCGCCTTCGACCTCGGGAGCGGAGAGATCCGTTGGTGGAACCAGCTGACCCCCGAAGACGCGTTCATCCTGGGGTGCGCTGGAAGCAACGCCAACTGTCCGGAGGACGAGGGCCCCGACCACGATTTTGGGGCCTCACCGGCACTCGTCACGATGACGAACGGCAGCGACCTGCTCGTGATCGGTCAGAAGTCGGGAATGACCTACGGCCTCGACCCAGACCGTGACGGCGCCATCGTCTGGGAGTACCGCGCGGGTGCGGGCAGTGCGCTCGGGGGGATCGAATGGGGCTTCGCGGTCGATGGCGACAACGCCTACTTCGCTGTATCGGACGTGCTCACGCCGGAACCCGGTGGGTTGTCAGCCGTCCATCTGAGAACGGGTGAGCTAGCCTGGCACGCCGAGCCGCCACCCCCGATCTGCGCGGATCTCGGCGTCCGAACCGGCTTCATGAGCGGCTGTGACGCATCGCTCCCGGGCGCCGTCTCGGCGATTCCCGGGGTCGTTTTCTCGGGGTCTACCGATGGCGGTCTCAGGGCCCACTCGACCGAGACCGGCGCCGTCATCTGGATCTACGACACGAACGGGGACTTCGACACGGTGAACGGTGTGCCGGCGACAGGAGGTTCGCTCAATGCCTCCGGACCGGTGATCGTCGACGGGATGGTCTACGTCAACGCCGGCTACTCCTTCCTAGGTAGCCGAGGGGGGAACGTGCTTCTCGCCTTCGGCATGGATTGACGAGGCGGGCCTACTACTTCCTGAACCGCGGAGGTAAACGCACGATGCGGGCACAAGCTGTCCTGTGTACGCTCATTCTCCTCGCCGGTCCGCTGCAGGCGCAGGACCGGCCCGTCGCGATCACGGGGGCGAATGTTGTGGACCTCGAGGGCGGCTCGGCCATCGTGGACGCGGTGGTCGTCATGCATGACGGACGCTTCACGGCGGTGGGGCCCGCCGCGAGCACCCGTGTTCCCGACGACGCCGAGGTCATCGACGCAAATGGGCTCTGGCTCGTTCCGGGGCTGATGAACATGCACGTTCATCTCGGTCTCAAACTGCCCGGGGCGGCGGGCGCGGCGCTCGCAAACGAGACGGAGGCTGAACTTGCTCTGCGCATGGCCGCCAATGCTCGGGCGAGCCTAAGAGCTGGCGTGACGACGATTCGGCTTCCGGGGGACGCGGGTCACGTCGACCTGGCGCTGATGCGTGCCATCGACCGGGGGGACGCAACCGGCCCACGCATCTTCTCCGCGGGAGAGATGGTTCAAGTCACGGGGGGGCACGGATCCGCAGTGGATGAAGTCGCGAACGACGGCCCCTATGAGTTCCGTGAGGCCGTACGGCGCGAGCTGCGCGCTGGGGCCACGTGGATCAAGATTGCCATTTCAGGTGGGATCGCGACGCCGGGTGGAGACATTGCGGCGTCGTTCATGACGCGCGAAGAGTTGCAAGCCGTCACGGACATGGCGCACCGACACGGCGCGAGGGTCACCGCCCACTCCGGGTCGCCGCAGGCCACGCGGGACGCTATTGCCGCGGGCATCGACGGCATTGAACACGGCTATTTCCTGACCCGCGCGGAATTCGAGCTCATGCACGACAACGGCGTGTGGTACGTGCCCACGATCGTCGTCAGTCAGCCCGCGACGATGCCGTTCTTCGAGCGAATCGGCTCGCCCGAATGGTACCTCGACCGCGTCCGAGCGGTGGGGGAGCGACACTGGGCCGCACTGCGGGCCGCGGTCGAGGCCGGCGTCGACATCGCGCTCGGCACGGACCAGTTCCCGCACGAGGAGAACGACGGCACCATCTCGACGGTGCGCGAGGCCGAGTACTATGTCGCCGCGGGAATGAGCGACCTGCGAGCACTGCGGACAGCCACCGTCGAGTCGGCACGCATGCTGGGCGTCGAACACGAACTCGGGACCATCGACGTCGGCAAGCTCGCCGACCTGATCGCCGTGGCCTCGGACCCGAGTCGCGATATTTCGGCGCTCCGCGATATCCGATTGGTCGTCAAGGGCGGCGAGGTCGTTCGCTGACATCATGGAGGAAATTCACCGGATGATGCGGCCCTACGCCCTACTCCTCGTCGTTGCGGCCTGCGCGCCCGCCGAAGACGAGCCGGCGCTTTTCGCCACGCGCGACAGCGCTGGGATCGTGATCACGGAATCGTCCGGCCCCTCTTGGCCTGACGGTCGCATGTGGGCGCTCGCCGACGAGCCCGACTTGGAGATCGGCGAACAGGTCGGCCAGCCCGAATACTTGCTGAGTGGGATCGTCGGCGGAGGTCGACTGGAAGACGGGGCCCTGGTGCTGTGCAACCAAGCCGATCGGACCGTCCGCTACTACGACGCGAGCGGCAGCTTCCTACGTCAGAGTGCAGGGCAGGGGGCCGGGCCGACTGAGCTCCGCCAGCTTAACCGATGCATTCGGCGGGGCGGAGAAACGTGGGCCTACCAGGTGCCGGCGCTCCCTCTGAAGGTATTCAACGGTGCCGGCGAACTGACCCGCACCGTTCCGATACCCAGGCCCGGCGGGCGCGTCGCGCTGGTTACCGACGTCTTCGAGGACGGGTCATTGTTGTTGCGCCAAAACGCCCCGAGAAGGCAGATGCCACAAGGGCTCAGTGTGCTCACGGGTGTGGTCATGCGAGCAGCTCCCGATGGGGTCGCACTGGACACCCTGGGCACGTTCCCTACCGGGCGCTGGGTACGCGGTGAGCGGGTCGCCTTTCCAGCGGCGTTCTCGCCAACCCTGGTGGAAGTTGCGCTCGGAGAGCTAGTCGTGCTCGGCTGGCCGGAGCGTATGGATCTTGCGCTCGTGGGGCCGGGTGGCGTGGTGGTTAGGCGGATTCGACACAACGCCCGTGCTCCCCAGGTGTCCGCAGGCGTTCGAGCTGCGTTCGTGGATCGGATCCTGACCGGGCCCATGCCTGCCGGGGACACGCCCTACGAGGACGCCGCAATTCGACGGGCGATCGTAGACATGATGGAGTACCCCGAGTCGTTCCCGGTGCACTATCGAGTTCTGGCCTCCAGGGACGGCGAACTCTGGGTCGAGCGAGGCGACGGGCCGCGCGATCCGCTCCCGCAGGTCGCCGAACCGTACCGGGAGCGTACGACCTGGGACGTCTTCTCAGTTGAGGGCGAGTGGCTGAGCGAAGTGGCGTTTCCGGCGGGCTTCCATCCGCTTGAGATCGGGAGTGACTATGTGCTCGGCGTGCACCACGATGAGCTCGGCGTGGAACGAGTTCGACTCTACTCATTCGCCGAATCCGACGCGCCAGGAGGCCGATGAGCGGAGGGTCCGAGGACCTAGAAAATCGTGCGTGGCATCGTAAGCAATGCTGCGTACAAGTCGATGGCATACCATAGGTTGGCGATACGTAGATTTTCATCCGGCGCGTGCTGATTGTTGTCGTGGTTCGCCACGGGCACGACGATCGCCGGCTTGCCGAGCAGCTCGGTGAAGGGCGTCAGCGGCAGCGTACCGCCCATTCCGGGCGCGACCACGAGAGAGCCGGGTCCGAAGGCGCGATCGGCTGCCAGGCTCGCCGCGGCCATAACGCTCTGAGCGAACGGATTCGCCATCGACGTCCTCGCCGCCGGCGAGCCGCCCCCGCCGGTAACCTTCGCGATGAGCGGATACCGGAGTCTCGTCTCCATATCCGGGTCTTCCGAGACGACGTGGAAGCCCTGTGCCTCGATGTGATCCACGATCAACTGCCTCAGATGACCAGATTCGTTTCCCAATACGAGCCTGATTCCGAGCGCTGCCACAGCCGTGTTCGGAATCACGTTACGCGCGAGCGACCCCGTATTTCCGCTCGTGATGCCGCGCACGTTGAGCGCGGGGACCAGGAGCCGTTCGGGCAGTGACTGCGGCGCACCCTCGGTGCGGATGATCCCGAGCTCACGCATGAGTTCTCGGTCCCAGTCGGGCATCGCCGCGAGCGCTGCTCTCTCCTCGTCTCCCAGCGGCTCCACGGTGTCGTACCACCCTTCGACCAGCACCCGGCCGCTTTCGTCCTTCATCGACGCCAAGAGGCGCGCGAGAATGTTGCCCGTATCAGGAGCCCAGTTGCCATAGTGCCCGGAGTGCAGGTTCCGGGTCGCGCCGTACACGGTGACTTCCATGCCCATCGAGCCGCGCACTCCAAACGTGATCTGTGGACGTCCGCTGGGGTGGGCGGGTCCGTCGAAGAACAACCAGATATCGATCGGCTCGAGGCGGTCTCGATGCTGTCGCATGTACGCAGGCAGATTGCGGGAGCCGGCCTCTTCTTCTCCATCGAAGAAGAAGATCAGATTCGACGTGGGCTGGACCCCTTCGGCGCGAAACGCCTCGAGCACCGGAAGGATCGCTGCGATCGGCGCTTTGTCGTCTCCCGCCGAGCGCGCGTAGAGGCGCCACTCCGGATCGACGGCATCCCCTGGATCCGGCATCGGAATAGGCTCGCCTCCCGCAGGCATCGCGGCCGAGTAGAGCGTGGGCTCAAACGGCGCGTGCGTCCAATTCGAGGGGTCGACGGCCTGCCCGTCATAGTGCACGTAGATGCCGAGCGTGCGTGTCGCGCCGGGCACCATCAGTTCACCGTAGACGATGGGTGAGGCACCCTCGATGCGGAGAAGTTCTGCCTCGACGCCGACTTGCTCGAGCTCGCCGCGGATGTACTCGGCGGCACGCACGATGTCCGGCGTGAACGCCCGGTTCGGATAGGAGAGCAACTCGGCGAAGTCGTGAAGGATCTCGACTTCATGCGCCTCACGGTACGTGCGGGCGACGTCCGCGCCGGACTGCGCGGCGAGCGGTTCGGGGCCGGCCAGTATGGCTGTTACCAGGGTCGCAGTTGCCGCCATACCGATCCGCCTTGCCCTCGTCTTCTGCATCCGATCTTTCCTCCGACGAACGTGTTCGCAGTTTCAGGTGGGAGCAATTTGCCGGTGAGGAGCGCTGGGCGCGAGGGGCGGTGTGGATGGCGCAGCTACCGCCTCACCATCTGGCGTGGGCGGAGTCCATAGGAATAGTATCCCGCGACATGGACTTCCTGCTCTGGTTCGAAGAGACCGCTTTCAGCACATGGATGCGTGAGTCCGGGCCGGCGTTCTTCTCGAGTCTGGTCCTGCACTCCGTCGCCATGGGATTCGTCGTCGGCGTACATGTGGCGACCGATCTACGCGTCCTGGGCGTCGCCTGTAGAGTGCCGCTATCGCTGATGCGCGGCTTTCTCCCGGTCGCGTGGGTGGCGCTGTGGGTCGTCGTGGCTTCGGGCGCACTGCTTCTGTGCGCGTATCCGACCAAGGCGCTGACGAATCCGCTTTTTTACGTGAAGCTGCTCGCCGTGCTCGCGGCGCTGCTCATTGCCAGGTCCCTGACCAGGGGACTGCTGGGCGACGACAACCACGACGCCGGGCCTTTGCCGCGCAAGGCTAGGGTGCTGGCCGCTTTGTCACTCGCGCTGTGGGCCGGAGCCATCACCTCGGGACGCTTGCTCGCGTATACCTACAACCTGCTGATGGCGTCCCATCAGACCTGATGGTAGAAGCCCTTTTCGCGTTTGGTGAGAAGAGCGGCATACACGCCCTCATGTACTCGACTTGGGGCTGGCCGGCGGTGGAATCACTCCACTTTATTGGGCTCGTCCTGCTGATCGGTAACGTGGGTGTGTTCGATCTTCGCATGATAGGCCTGGCGAGGGGCATCCCGATGCGTGCCTTGCACAGGCTAGTGCCGTGGGGTATCGCGGGGTACGCGCTCAACGCCCTGACCGGTTTTCTGTTCGTCGTCAGCGCCCCGGACCAATATCTGTTCAATCCAGCGTTTCAGACCAAGCTGTCACTCATGGCGGTCGCCGGCTTCAACGTGTTGGTCTTCTACCGATTCGTCTGGGCTCGTGTAGCGCCTGCGGATGCGGGCGAAGACGCGCCGCGCGGCGCCAAGATCGCGGCGGCTGTGTCTCTGACGTGTTGGGTCGGCGTAATTGTGTGTGGTCGCCTGATCACGTACTACCGTCCGCCGTATCACTGGTGTTTCTGGTGCTAAGAGGTGGTGGACCCCTAGCGGCCCTGCTGCTTTCGGTAGTGGTGGACGAGGCCTCTCGCTTCAACCGCGAGGGCGGGAGAACCCTGCTCCGGAACAGCTTCGGCGCGGTTGGGATCGGCAGCGGTGGTGGCGGTCATGGTGCGGTCTCCTCGACCATGGCGGGAGTGATGTCGTTGCGGGCGGCTAGCTCCAGAGCCTGGGTGAAGGCGTCCACCGTGAGGCCTAGGCGGTAGGCCTCGCGCAGGGAGCGACTAGCGAGTTCTTGGGCGAGCTCGCTGCGCATGTCATTCATCTTGGTGGGCGCGGCCACATAGGTGCCTTTTCCGCGTTGCACGTAGATGACGCCATCGCGCTCGAGCTCGCGGTATGCTCGCTTGATGGTGTTCGGGTTCACTCGAATGTCGGCGGCCAACTGACGAACCGAGGGCAGCGCGTCATCGTGCTCCACCACGCCGACGACGATGGCGGCCCTGATCTCGTCCATGATCTGGACGTACATGGGTCGATCGTCGGTCGGGTCCACATTGACGAGCATGGAGGACGGTCTCGGTAAGATGGTGAGCTAGCTGACTAGCATACTAGCTCACGCTGGAGCTCAAGGCAAGGGAACTTCGATGGGGCCTCCTTTCAGCCGGCCGCCCACGCCGTACATTGTCGCGGCCCGCCACTAGGGTGGTCGCTACCGCGCCCGCCTATCCCGACACCGGGAAGACACGCACAGATGGAGACTGCCCAGCCGTTGGTGACGAACGATGCCGTAGTTCTGGGCATGCTCGCGCTCATCCTCGGCTTCGTCTTCTATACCGAGGCCAGCGAGCACCCGTTCTGGAAGAAATTCTACACGTATGTGCCGGGCCTGCTTCTGTGCTATTTCCTCCCCTCGTTGCTCAACACCTTCGGTCTCGTGGACGCGGAGCAGTCGCGGCTCTACTTCGTGTCGTCCAGGTATTTGCTGCCCACGTGTCTGGTGCTGCTGACGTTGTCCATCGACCTCCAGGCCATCATGCGCCTGGGCTACAAGGCCATCGTCATGTTCTTCACGGGCACCATCGGCATCATGGTGGGCGGACCGTTGGCGTTGATGATCGTCGGGATGGTGAGCCCGGAGACCGTGGGTGGCTCCGGTCCGGACGCGGTCTGGCGGGGCCTCACGACCGTGGCCGGTAGCTGGATCGGAGGCGGCGCCAACCAGACGGCGATGAAAGAGGTCTTCGAGGTGGGCGATGCCCTCTTTTCGCAGATGATCGCGGTCGACGTGATCTGGGCCAACGTGTGGATGGCGGTGCTGCTCTTCATGGCGGGCCGGGCGGCGGTTCTCGACGAACGCATGGGCGCCGATACGACCGCCCTGGTGGACCTGCGTAAGCGAGTGGAGGCCTTCCGCGAAAAGCACGCCCGGGTCCTCACGCTGACCGATCTCATGTTCATTCTAGCGGTGGGCTTCGGTGTTACTGGCTTTGCCCATCTGACCGGGACCTACATCGCCGAATGGATCGGTCTCAACGCACCGGTGCTGGAGCGCATGAGCCTGACCAGCACGTTCTTTTGGCTCGTAGTCATTGCCACCACAATCGGGATCGGGCTGTCGTTTACGAGGGTCAAGAACCTCGAGGGCGCTGGCGCGTCCCGCGTCGGGACCGCCATGCTCTACGTGCTCGTAGCGTCCATCGGCATGGGCATGGACATCATGGCGGTCTTCACCAACCCCGGCCTCTTTGCCATTGGTGGCATCTGGATCGCATTCCACGCCGCCTTGATGCTGATCATGGCGCGTGTCCTCAGGGTGCCGACCTTCTACATGGCGGTCGCCAGCCAAGCCAACGTCGGCGGCGCCGCCTCGGCACCTGTCGTCGCCTCGGCGTTCCATCCCAGCCTGGCACCCGTGGGCGTGCTGCTGGCGGTGCTCGGGTACGGGGTCGGCACTTATGCTGCCTGGATTTGCGGCTTGGTCATGCAGGCCATCGCTACCTGACGGGAGGACACGATGAGCGCACCACATACCTACACCTCCGATGAAATCTGGGACGCCGTCGGAAGGGAGCCCGTCGTCTCCGACTGGCTCGATGTCGAGCAGAAGACGATCGATCAGTTCGCGGACGCCACCCGGGATTGGAACTGGCTACACATCGATCCGGAGCGGGCCACGCGGGAGGGTCCGGCTGAGGGTACGATCGCTCACGGCTTCTGGACGATCTCGATGCTCAGTCACTTCATGCGATCGACTCCTGAATGGCAGTATCCCGAAGGCTTGGAATACGTGCTCAACTACGGCCTGGATCGCGTGCGCCTCATGGCGCCGGTGCCCGTAGGCGGGCGCATCCGTGACAGCATGCAGGTCGTGAAGGTGCGGGGCGCGGGCGCGGGCCGGTTCGTGATCAAGACGCAACACACGATCGAGGTCGAGGGTGGCGAGAAGCCGGCGATGGTGGCGGAGTCACTCGGGATGCTGGTATACCCGTCCGGGGAAGAGACGCCCGAGTGAGTTCAGTACACGAGCCGAGTTTCAGGATACTGTGCGTACCATCCGAACCAGAACGCACGGTGCGAAGGCAGCCGTCGTAGCGATGTCTGATCGGGGCCGGTGAGCGCGGGTTCGCTCAGCGTCCAACGCGCTCCTGATTCGTCCCAGACTCCGTCCTGACTGTCCCAGCGGGAAAACATCCGGCCGCGTGTTTCATACACGCGGCTCGCGCCGCTCTCGTCGGTCAACACGACCAGAGCGACGGCACCGAGCGAATCGTGATACACGGTCTGGTCCGCAAGGAAGTCGACCGCGATGGCCAGCTGCTCCGCAGGAAGTTCGGGCAGCCGTAACGCGACGACCTGGTCCTTGTTCTTGAGCCGCGTGTCGAGCTCGGGCACGGCGAACATGAGCCGGTCGCTGCTGAAGTAGTCGCGGTATGCCGCCCCTTCGCTGTAGTCGCGTTCATGCCCGGTATCGATTGACAGCACTCTTGTGCGTGGATGGCGTCGCCGCCACTCCCCCCATCTCGTGGTGACGACGTATAGAGGCTCCAACACCAGGTCACGCTGGGCGAGAGGCCCCACCACTGGCTCGCCAGACAGGGTGGACCAAAGAGACTGCGTGGCGTGGTCGTACATCAGCTTGTTGGAGCGGTACAGGAATCCGCTGGTGCCGAGCTCGTAGTGATGCCCGTCGATGGCCGATCGGTACAGGATCATCGAACCACAGAGGGTGCAGTACACGCCTGTGAAGTGCTCGCCACCGATGGTGTCCTTAAACATCTCGTGCCACGCCATGATGCGTTTTGGGTAGGCGTGTTCCTCCCCGTTGATGGCTATGCCAAACACGATGTCTTGGTCGTCCAAATACCCAGCCCGACGGACGCTGGTGAACGCAGGCAGGTCGAGCGGTGGGATTCCGTCGCGCGGCACGCCGCCCCACCGGACTTCGTCGAGACGAATTTTCAACACGGGGTCGTCGTCGAAGTAGTCGCTGAAGCTTGGGTCGGTCAGCCCGTAAAGCAGCGCCTTGAAAATCGAGTACTGGGGATGCGTACCGGGATTCGTCGCCCAGATCCAACGCCACCACGCATCGATGTCTTCTGCGAAGGACTGTCCAGTGGCGCGCTCGAGCAATGCGACGAGGCGAGGGCGGGCACTCCTCAGAGCGAAGCGATGGAGTTCGAGCAGTATGGAGGCATGGGAGTCGTGCCACCCGTCCAGAATTGTTCGCTCTGCGACCTGCGCTTGCGCGGGGCCGCGCAGCAGGTCGAAAAACACCTGGGTATCCGTCGCTTGCGCTGCAAGGGACGCTGGCAGCAGGAGCAAGAGTAGGAGAACGGATCTGGCTACCATGGTCGGGACCCCTCATGCCGACTACGGAGCACTCAGGACTCTGGCACGTGCTCGTTCGCCATTTTGGCGAATACCAGACGATCTTGCTAGACCGATTCGTGGCACCGTGTCGTGGCATCTAGTGCCATGGCTCGCCTCGGCCTACCGTTACGTCATGGTTCGTCTACCGCCTGGCTTCGAGCTCGAGGTCAATACAGGGCGCGTGGTTCTGACCGGGAACGACGCCCTCTCGGACCACTACGGTGTATTCTCTGAGCTCCGCATCTCCAGAGTGGACGCGCTAGACGCCCCCGGGGCCGGCTGAGATGGCGCTCGTCTCCTGGGATGCGGCAGCGTTCGGCGCCTTCATCGCGCTCGTCGTCGGCGTCTCCCTCTACCAGGGTCGCAAGGAAGACACCAGCGAGGACTACTTTCTCGCGGGTCGCAACCTCACCTGGTGGCTGATCGGCTTCAGTCTCATCGCGTCGAACATCTCGACCGAGCACTTCGTGGGTATGGCCGGTTCCGGCTTCGGCGTTTCCGGGCTCGCCGTGGCCAGCTACGAGTGGATCGCTGCGGCTTCACTCGTGTTCGTCGGACTCTGGCTGCTGCCGAGGTACCTGGAGCTCGGCATCTACACTATGCCCGAGTTCCTCGAGCATCGCTTCGGTGTCGCTGCGCGCACGCTCATGGCGGTCTACATGTTGCTCGCCTACGTAGGCGTCGCGATGGCCGCGGTGCTCTACAGCGGCGCGTTGGGGCTGGCCACGATCTTCGGGCTCGACCTGGTGCTCGGCATCTGGCTGATCGGTTTGCTCGCGGGCGCTTACACCATCTACGGCGGACTCAAGGCCGTGGTGTGGTCGGACCTGATCCAGGGTGCGGCGTTGCTGGTGGGCGGCACGGTGGTGATGGTGCTGGGATTCGAGCGAGTCGGGGGAGTTCGTGCCTTCTTGGATACGAACGCTGACAAACTGCACACGATCTTGCCGGCGGATCATCCCGAGATTCCCTGGACCGCGCTTCTGCTTGGGATCTGGATCCCGAACATGTTCTACTGGGGCTGCAACCAGTTCATCACCCAGCGCACGCTTGGGGCTCGCTCTCTGCGTGCCGGGCAGCGAGGCATCATGTTCGCCGCGGCGATCAAGCTGCTGATTCCGTTCATCATCATCTTCCCCGGCATCATGGCGTTTCAGCTCTTCGGGGACCGGATCAGCGACGGTGATCAGGCTTACGCGGTGCTCATTCAGGAGGTCTTGCCGCCCGGTCTGCGCGGAATCCTCTTTGCGGCGCTGTTCGGTGCCGTCATGAGCAGCCTCGACTCGATGCTGAACTCGGCGTCCACGATTTTCACCATGGACCTCTACAAGCGGCGCTTCCGAGCGGATGCGTCAGGCGAGCACTACGTGCGCGTGGGCCGCATCGCCACGGGGGCGCTCGTGATCGTCGCCTGCTTACTGGCTCCGCTACCGGCCAGCTTCGAGGGCGTGTTCAACTACATCCAGATGATCTGGGGTTTTGTCTCTCCGGGCGTTGTCGCTGTGTTCTGCTTCGCTTTCCTGGTGCCTAAAGCTCCTCATGCGGCGGCGCTCGTCGGACTTGCACTGGGCGTGCCGGTCTACGGTGGTCTCTTGTGGGCGCTGCCGGACGTCGCGTTCCTGAACCACATGGCGGTCACCTTCCTCGTGGTCATCGCAGCGATGACGGTCGTGACCTTCATGCGCCCCAGAGAGACACCCTTCCGGTTCGAACGGAAGAGCGACATCGACCTCACGCCCGACCCGTGGGCGCGTCCGCTGGGCATGGGTGTATTGCTGGCTACGGTGGCGTTGTACGTGGTCTTCCGCTGAGTGCGACGTTGACGCTGGCATTCGGCGCGGTACTCCGCCGGGCGGCGGGTGCAACGCGGCGTCGCTTGTCGCAGTGAAGATGGCCGCCGAAACTGTCGTAACTTGAGCAGTTGATGACGACAACCTGAGAGCCAAAAGACTTGTTCAAGACTTGCATGTTCTGCAATCGACCTCTCGGCAGCAACGAGGTCATCGAGACGTTTCCGGTGGGACGCCGTCTGGCGTTCGACGCCGCGCAGGGTCGTCTTTGGGTCGTGTGTCGGAAGTGTGAGCGCTGGAACCTCTCGCCGCTGGAGGAGCGTTGGGAAGCGGTCGAGATGTGTGAGAAGCTCTTTCGCGATACCCGCGTCCGTGTTTCCACCGAGAACGTAGGTCTCGCCAAGCATCACGAAGGGCTGGAGCTCGTCCGCATTGGCGCGCCCATGCGGCCCGAGTTCGCAGCGTGGCGCTACGGCGACCAATTCGGGCGCCGACGCAAGCGTCAAATCATGTACGGAGTTGGCGCTGCCGCCATCATCGGCGTCGTCGTAGTCGGCGGCGTTGTTACCGGTGCGATTTCGGGCGCGGTGCTCGCTCAGACCGGCAACTTCTGGAACGCCTGGGCGAACGGGCGCACACTGGTGAAGCATCGCAGGCCGAGCGGCGAGCTGCTCAAGCTCAAGCGCATGGACCTGCTCGGCACCCGCGTTCGCGCCGCGAACGACGACCTAGGCTTCAAGGTCGAGGTGCGGAAGGGGAAGAAGAAGGAGTGGTTCAGGGGCGACGAGGCTCGCCGCATTGTGGGGGCGATTCTGCCCAAGATGAACGCCATGGGCGGCAAGCCTCAGACCGTGCAGGACGCAGTGGACGAAATCGAATCGGCCGGGCACCCCACCAACTTCGTAGCCGACCTCGCCGAGGGCGACCACTTCCGCGATAAGACGGGACTCCCGGGATTCATCAACAAGATGCCCAAGCCGACCAAGCTCGCGCTCGAGATGGCTCTGCACGAAGAGCAGGAGCGCCGGGCGCTGGAGGGCGAGCTGTGGCGACTCGAGCGCGCGTGGGAGGAGGCCGAGGAGATCGCCGCGATCTCAGACAACCTGCTGCTGCCGAAGGGTGCCGAGGAGTTCGTCGAGTCGCAGCGGGCAGAGACCGACTAGGCTAGCGCGTCCGCTCCTGCACCGGCTCGGTCAGTTCCTGGGGCACGAAGTCGCGGATGTTCACGTAAATGAACACCGCCCAGATAAGGCCGGCGATCACCAGCACGATGACCGTCGTCTTCAAGTCGAAGCGCGTGTCGCGTATCCACTTGAGCATCCTTCAGGCCCTCTCCGCGGCAGAATTCAGCCGTCTTGCGTCGCGGTGCGCGGCGAGTTCTTGAGCAGGGCGTTGAAGAGCAGCTTGAACGTGCCGTGCGTCTGGCCGCGATGCTGCACCCGGAATCCGTACATGAGGATCCGCCCGCTGCCGTATTCCACGTCCAGGATCGCGCCCTTGCCGGCCAGGAACTCGGCACCGATGAGCTGACCACTCATCAGAACCCGATCCGAGTCCTCCGCCCAGCTGCCCACTGCGCGTACTCGGCCCGCCTCGCCACCGAAGTCAGTGGGCTCGTACGCACGTCCGCCTGCCCACTTCGCCGCGACCTCGTCGGGGCTGCCCAAAGTCAACGGATGCTCACCGTCGAGCTCGACGCGCAGCAGTGAACTCGGAAGGTAGAAGTCAGGCTGACCTACTCCCTGAAGCGCGTTGCGCACCGGCACGCCGAAGTGCTCCATCACGAGCTCGTCCGCGCGGTCGAGCGTGATCAGCGTACCACCAGCGCGTACGAACGCCTTCAGGTTCTCGACGCCATCGTCGCCGATGCCGCCGCGGAATTCCTCCGGGACCACCGCGGAAGTATCACCGTTGATCAACCGATTGAGCGGGATCTCCGAGGGGAAGACGATGACGTCGAAGCGATCGGAGAGGTCGTCGGCCTGTACATCGGCATTGGCGAGCGTCTCATAGGCGTATTGGAAGTCCTCGAACACGAAGCGCGTCCAGCCTTCGTCCATCGCGCCCGCCCAGCCCTGGTAGAGCCCGATCCGGTTCGGCTGCTGCGGCATGACGTCGCGCAGCCCCTCGGGGTCGGCGGTCACGGAGATGCCCAGATCTGTGGTGGCCTCGGTGATCAGGCTGAGCGCTTGTGGCGCTGCGGCACGCACGACGAAGACCGGACCGTCATCCGATTCGGCTTTGGAGACCGCGAGTCCCGCGTCCAGTATGCGGTTCACGGCCTGGTAGCTGCGTGTGACCTGCGCGCTGATTGCATACCAATCACTCGCGTTCGGAACCGGCGGCACGGTGAGCGGACCGACCATTGCGACCTCGGTGTCCACGTCGAAAGGGTCGTCCACCCGCATCACTTCGACGCCCATCTGCATCGGCATGGTATAGGCGGCCCCGTCATAGCTGCGCACATAAGGGCCGTCCGGCCACTCATGCTGCAGCTCGCGGCGGCGCGGCTCGATGAGGTCGAGCACGGCTGCCCGCGCGGGCTGGGCTCCGTACACGATCCAGGACCCGGCCGGGAAACTGCGCACTACGTCCTCGTCGTCTTCGCCGTCGTCGTCATCGTGGCCTTCTGCGTCATCCTCGTCGCCTTCTGCGTCATCCTCGTCGCCTTCATCGTCGTCGTCGTGGCCCTCGTCATCGTCTTCGTCGTGACCCGCGTCGTCCTCATCCTGGCCTTCGTCCTCATCGGCATCACCCTCGTCGTCATCCTTGACGTCGAGCGCGCCGCCGTCGGGTGACTTCCACAGGTCGTCTTCGATTTCCGCCTCGAATGCCTGCGTCGTGCGGTGGATTTCCAGCCCCTGCAGCAGAAGGCGGTCGACCATCTCGGCGGCCGCGACCGGGTCGGATTGGTCAAGGGGAATCACGTAGGCGCGCGGCCCCACGTCCTCGCCTTTCTGGATGGTCTCGGACGACATCTGCCAGCGACCCATGATGTAGTGCTCGCTGAATTTGGCGGTCTGCTCCAGATAGGACATGGCGGCGATCGTCTGGTAGTCGACGATGTCGCCGAGCCTCCATTCGCCGCCCATCCAGGGGTCGACGAACGCCATCTGGAAGCCGTAGTTGCCGAGTCCGCGTCCAGGCGCCGCACCGCGCTCGAGCGCCGCGAGCTCGACGGTGTCGGGGCTGGCGATGCGAGAGCTGGCGGTCTCGGTCAGCAGAGCGACGATGTTGTGGTAACGCCCTGTGAGCGCGCCTTCTTGGCCCCAGATGCGGTACATCGAACCCGTGACCACGCCCTGCTTGCCCTGGGCTTGCAGGTCTGCGACCATGCCGCCGCCCATGAAGCGCAGCTGCTGCCACTGCAACGGGTGCACGTCGGGGTTCATGGGATCGGGGTAGGGCGGCACGAAGATGCGCGGGCCGCTGCTGCCCATCTGGTGCTGGTCGAGGTAGAGCTGAGGGTAGGTCCTGTGGTACATCAGCTCCATCCAGTACTGCGTCTCTACCAGATTGGCCTGGAAGAAGTCCCGGTTGTTGTCGTGCCCGGCGTAGTGGTGGTAGAGCCAGGGCATGCGCGCTCGCTCGTGCTCGGTACCCACGTTCCGGCGGTACCAGTCGGTCACCATAATCTGCCCGTCCGGATTGGCCGAGGGGATGAGCACGGTGACGACGTTGTCGAGGATCTCCCGGGTGACGTCGTCGTCCCCGGTGGCGAGCAGATAGACCAAGTCCACGCTCGTCTGTGACGAGCCGATCTCGGTCGAGTGGATATTGTGGTTGATGAAGGCGGTCGCGGGTGTGTTGTCCGCTATGCGCTGTGCCTCCACCCGGGAGATGCGCCCGTCAGCGATGCGTTTCGACGCGTCCCGGATCTCGTCCAGCCGCGCCAGGTTCGCCGGCGAGGACATCGTAACCGAAATGAATTCGGCTCCTAATGTGGTCGGCCCTGCGGTATCGACTTGGATCCGGTCCGAGGCATCCGCGATCAGCGTGAAGTATTCCAGGATCTCGTCCCAGCGGGCGAGCTGCTTGTCGGTGCCCATGGAAAATCCGAAGTGCTGCTCGGGCGTCGGGATCTGAGCAGTGAGCGGCGCTGTGCCGAGCAGCGCGGCGGCGGTCATCAACAGGGCATGATTGCTCGAAATGCGGAGCACGGGACTCTCCGGAATCGGTCGTGAAATGGGTCGCGAATGTAGGGGCGAGACTTGCTCCGAGCTAACGCAACTGTACGGTCGTGCGCACAGTCCCGCCTTTGATCGACGAGTACTCGACCGTCATCGAACCCGAGCCGCGCACCAGGTATTCGATGGTTCGCGTATGGCGGCCCGGCGCACCGCTGCGCAGCAGGATGCGGTCCAGCTCCGACTGATCGATCATCTGGGTCGGGCCCGGCCGGTTCTTGTCGGTGACCCAGCCCGCGGCCACGATGTTCACATCGCCGTCCACCGAGAGGATATCCGGCCGCACGACGTTGTTTTGCCGTCCCTTCACCGTGATGGTCGGAATGAGGCGCTCGTTTCGGACGTCGACCCTCACGCGATACAGGTCTCCACTCACGAGCTCCACCGATGTCTCGCCCATGGACATCATGGGCATCATATCTGCGTGGTACAGCGTGAACGCCATGTTGCGGTGGAAGAGCTCCATACTCAGGAAACGCGGGTTCACGCGGCCCGAGAGCTTGTGGAAGCCGCCCATCTCTACCGCGCCGAGCGTGGGGTGCTGGAACGGGGCCCACTCCACGTACTGATCGCCGAACTCGAGCAGGTCATCGAAGAAGTAGCGCGACTGCTGCCCAGAAATCGGAGAGTCGCCGCTCTGCTGCTCCTGCAGCAACGGGCTGTTGAAGTACTGCCCTCCGTTCCAGAGCTCGTTGGAGAAGGAGATGATGCCGAGTCCGTCGTTGGTCCAGTCGATCGAGCCGCCGTGCACGGTGTAGAGGCCGCGCCAGATGACGAGGTAGTCGTAGTAGGGCAGCATGCGCTCGCCGGTCTCGCCGATCTCGTCGTAGACACGAATGTCGGCGCTTGGGTATTGGCCGTACCACGCGGATCCTGGCGGCCGCAGGATCATGCCGCCCGAGTTATGGAAGGACTGGAAGCCGGCGATGTTCGGGCGCGCCACCATGAAGTCGTTGATCGCGCGTGCCTCGGGAAGCTGGAATGGGTAGTCCATGCTTCCGCCCTGGATGTAGTTCGGCTGCCAGTCCGAAGCGTAATTCCGGTTGGGGTCGTACCCGCCGACCGGATCTTCGTTGACGCGACCATCGCCGTCGTCGTCGATGCCCTCGGAGCCGAGCATCACCCAGTCGCCGACACTGCCGGGTTCCACCGGGACCATGATGCGCGGGTCTTGGTCGCTTTCACGGAAGTTGCCGGCGCCTGGCGTGTATTTTCGAATCTGCTCGATGATGCCGTTGCCATTCAAATCGTTCGGCGGGTCTTCGTCGAAGAGGCCGTCCCCATCCGAATCGACCGGGATGTGACCGGTGCGCGCGCCCGAGCCCGAGTTGTCCAGGAAGTAGTCGCGCCCGTCCGGGTTCACCGTCGGTAGGACGTAGAACACGCGCTCGTCGACGAGGCGCGTGATCTCGTCGATCTCGCCGTAGTTCTCCATGAGATACCAGATCGTGTAGAGCGCGACTTCGCCGCCCTGGATCTCGTTGCCGTGCACGTTCGCCTCGATGAACATGCCCGCTTTCTCCAGCTCGCTCCCTGTTCTGGGATTGTTGATCGTCATGAGCCACATCTCGCGGCCGCCGAAGCTGTTGCCCAGCGACTGCAGCGACAGGAGCTCGGGCCAGGTGCGCTGCATGAGCTGCATGCGCTCCCCGATTTCGTCGTGGTCGAGCCACCGGTCCCACGTCAGCGGAAGCGTATGCTCGGGGTCCGAGCCGCGCTGTTGTGCTTGCAGCCGCGGTGCGTCCAGCATAGGAGTCGCGAACACCGTGCCCAGCACGAGCGTGAGCACCGTCACCGTGCGCTTCTTCATCGTATTCATCGTCCTCACCTCAACGTCACGGTAGCGGTGTCGGATCCACCCTTCTCGGCGCGTACCCGGATTTCCACGGAAGTGCCGTCGCGGCCCTGGATCACCCAGGAGACGGTTTGCGTGGTCCCGGAGCCATTGAGCTTCTGAATCATGTGCGTCTTGGCAGCGCCGGTAAGGATGTCTTCCGCTTCGACCTGGATTTGCACGCTGACCGGATCGACCGAACGGGAGCGCACCCCGTGCTGCAGTGCCGACGGGAAGTACCCTGTGTTCTGAACGTGGGCGGTGACCGTGAACACGCCTCCGCCGTGGGCTTCGACCTCCGTGCTTGCGATGCGCACGCGCGGCAGCATCGTCGACAAGTGGGCTATGAACTCGCCATGCGCCGCACCCAGGTCCGGCAAGGTGGACGGTGCCGGATTCGTCACCACGTACGGTCGGAAGCCCCCGATCTCGACCTCGCCGAGGTCCGGGTGCTGATAGGTGGACCAGGAGACGAAGACGTCCTCGCCGGCGGCGTCGAAGGCCGCGAGGACACGGGCGTCGCCGCTCGCGGAGGCCGCGCCCTGAGCACTTCCGGAGGCTTCGTCCTCGCCGCTTTCGGAGGCTTCGTCCTCGCCGCTGCCGGAAGGTTCGCTCTCAGCGCTGGGTAGCGCCCATCCCTGCGTGCTGAAGCTCGGCACCCCGAACTGGTAGTACCCGTACTGGAAAAACGCTCCAGCCGCGGTCTTGTTGATCACGACTTCCTCGATGCCCGTGATCTCCTTGTACGCCTCGGACACGGTCTCGAAGTACTCGATGTCGGCATCGTTGACCGTCGTCGCTGGGCGTTGCCCCGAGCTCGGGTCGTTGTCCCTCCCGGGCTGGGCGCCACGCAACTGCAGGCCGCCCCGCTGGAACGGCGTTCCGAACAGGCCCCGCGAGAAGATTTCGTCGTTCGACGCGTCGGCGAAGCCGTTGAGCTCGAGCTCGGTCGCGTCGGTCAGCCGACCACTCGAGCCGGGGGGCGTCACCAGGTTGTCGCTGTGCCCGAAGGTTACGACCGCGGCGATGTTGCGCGCGCCAATCACGAAGTCCATGAGCGCCCGCGCCTCGGGCTGGCCGAGCATGTTGTAGCCGGCGTCGCGCTGCCAATACGGGTACTCATGTTGGAAGTGGCGGTCGAGGTCTACGCCACCGGAGCCGTCCTCGTTGATGAAGCCGTCGCCATCGTTGTCGATTCCCTCCCAGTAGAGAGCGTGCGTCCCGGTCTCCCCTTGGGCCGCGTCAGCCTCTTTCATGAGGCGTGGCTCGTCTGGGTCGATCATGTACACGCCGAGCGGGTCGAGCACGCGCATGACCGTGATGACGCCGTCGCCGTTCAAGTCGTCCGCGGCGTCTTCGTTCATGCGACCATCATTGTCGGTATCGAAGTCGAGCGCGTTGAGCCGGTTCCCGTCCCGCGGACCGTTGAACATCGCCTCGGCGCCGTCCGGGTTGAGCCGCGGCACGACATAGATGACGTGCTCACTCAGTTCAGCCTCCGAGGAGCCGGAGCCGACCAGATATCGCACCGTCTCGAGCGCTAGGCTGCTACCCACCAAGTGGTCACCCGACAGATTGCCGACCACCAGGACCCCGGGCCGTTGCGCGAGAGGTGGCCCCGAAGCGTCTGCGATCTCGACCAGCCAGATCTCACGGCCCTCATGTGAAGTCCCGAGCGACCTCATGGTGGCCAGATCCGAAGAGTCGACGATCGAGCGCAGCTCTGCCGTCAGATCGTCGAAGTCCAAGTAGGCAGCGCTCTGTGCCACAATGCCGGGCGGCGTGAATACAGCCGCCAGCGTGAAGAGTCCTGATGCGGCCCACCGGCCGCGCCTCCCGTCGATCCGCACATTCCGCTCCTTGTGAACCAGCCTGGCCGCTACATGGACCGGGATGGTAACATCGTCTCGCTAGTTTCGCCGACCCATCCCGGAGATGACCAATGCGGATTCGATTCCTCAGCAGCTTCGCCCTCCTGCTCGCGATGGCAGGCCTCGCCACAGATGCCCACGCGCAGGCCCGTGAGTACATCAACGCGCGCTCCGCGACGGACGCGGCGGCGCCTCCGTTCAGCGGCGCGGTCTTGGCCGGCAATACGCTTTATCTGTCCGGGACGATCGGGCTGGAGGCGAATCAGCAGGTACCGGCGACGGCCGAAGCCGAAGCGAGGCTCGTGCTCGACAATGTGCGCAACACGCTCGCATCGGCCGGCATGACGATGGACGACCTCGTCACCGTCCAGGTCTTCTGCTCCGATGTGGCGCACTACGACACATTCAACGCGGTGTACCGGACTTATTTCGAGGATGAGTTCCCCGCGCGAGCCTTTCTCGGCGCCGGCACTCTGCTGTTCAACGCGCGCTTCGAAGTACAGGGCATCGCCGTAAGGCGATAACGCCCGGAGTCCGGGCGTCTGATTCGTTCAGAACTCCCAGCGGAAGCCGATGGTGGGAAGGATGGGAAGCAGCTCCTCCCCGGGCCTCTGCACGACCTGGACTCGGGCGTTGTTGACGAAGGGCTGGAAGAAGTAGCCCCTCAGATTGGCCCCATTGTACACGTTGAAGACGTCGAGGTAAGCCTGCAAGATGCCCGCTGCCGATAAGTGCCCGGCGGGACCGTCGCGAACACGAAGCGATCGTCGAGTCCGGTGATGACCTGAATGCTGCGTTCCAGGATGCGGACCATGACGCCCGAGACCGGGGCGTTGGTGCCAGAGTCTCGTATCACGCCGGAGACCACCACTGTCTCGTCTTGAGCGTGCGCGCCTCGTGGCGAGGCCAACATCATCGCCACGCAGACGACCGCCCATCCCACCCTCCCCGAACGCCACCACCCCATGCCTACCCCCTCATCCTAGAGCGAACGTCGCCCATCGCATGTTCCGGAAGTCAACGCATGAGCTGAAAAGATTCTGACACAGCGGCTAAGCGGTCGCTTCCGCCGCGCGATACGACAAAATTGTCGGTGTGTGGCAAAGATCCTTCAAAAGTGTCATGATGCGTCCTGGCGACCGCAAGAACGGAAGGCTGAGCGTCCCGGCCTCATCGTCGAAAGTGTTCTGCCACAACCGGATACAGCATCCTGCCCGCGCCGAATCACCCCGCTTCGCGTGTGGTACGACGCTTGCCAAAGGGTCTGGGCAGAAAACCCGCGATTCAACCGATCCACTATTTAAAAAGGGAGTGCGACTGATGCGCGTGTCGGCTTTGGCCCTTGCAGGCACCTACTTGTTGCTGAGCCCCGATCTGGTGGCGGCACAGGAAGGAGCCGCGATCTCCGCTGGAGACACAGCCTGGTGCTGACCTCCACCGCCCTCGTGCTGCTAATGACGGCCGGCCTCGCGTTCTTCTACGGTGGCTTGGTCCGCTCCAAGAACGTCCTGAATACGATGATGATGAGCTTCATCGCCTTCGGCTTCGCGGGCGTGCTCTGGGCCGTTGTCGGATACTCGCTGGCGTTCGGCGAGGGGGGGGCGGTGGTCGGCGACCTCTCGATGGCCTTCCTGAAAGGCGTGGGGATGCAGCCGAACGGAACCATTCCCGACATGCTGTTCATGGGGTTCCAGGCGACGTTCGCCATCATCACCGCCGCGCTGATCTCGGGCGCGATAGTGGGTCGGATGCGCTTCGGCGCCTACGTGGCCTTCATCTCGTTCTGGGGCCTGCTGGTCTATGCCCCGGTAGCGCACTGGGTCTGGGGCGGTGGGTGGTTGGCCGGGCTGGGTGCGTTGGACTTTGCCGGCGGAACGGTCGTTCACGTCAACGCGGGTGCCGCAGCGCTGGTGGCCGCTTTGGTTCTGGGGCCGCGCACGGATTATGGCCGTCAGGCCATGCTCCCGCACAACGTGCCCTTCGTCCTTCTCGGCGCGGGCCTGCTCTGGTTCGGCTGGATGGGGTTCAACGGCGGGAGCGCGCTTGCGGCGGATGGTCTCGCCGCGCTCGGAGTGGTGAACACGCTCGTGGCGCCATGCGCGACGCTGGTCGCGTGGGCGCTTCTGGACACTTTCTTCTCGAAGCAGATCACGGCCGTTGGCGCGGCCACGGCGATCGTCGTCGGTCTTGTGGCAGTAACGCCGGCCGCGGGCTTCGTCTCGCCCATGTCGGCCCTGGCAATCGGCGCGCTCGCGGCGCTTCCTAGCTACGGGATCATCCGTTGGAGGGTAGGCACGCGGCTCGATGACTCCTTGGACGTCTTCGCGGCGCACGGAGTCGGTGGAGCCACCGGCGCCGTCCTTACGGGCGTCTTCGCCAGCGCGGCGTTCGGCGGCGCCGACGGGCTCCTATTCGGGAACCCGGGCCAGGTTGGCATCCAGGCCGCTGCAGTCCTCGCCGTCGCCGCGTACAGCGGAATCGCTACGTTGATCATCCTCAAGAGCATCGAGTTCGTGACTCCCTTGCGGCCGCTCGCGGATCTCGAGCAGCGCGGCATGGACCTTTTCGCCCACGGCGAGGAAGGCTACGCGACCGGTGAGGGCGCGGTGCTCATACTCCGCGAGGAGCTCAGCGTGAGCGCTGCAAACGGTAATGGCCAGTGGCCCGCCGCCTTCCCTCGCGAAGCCGGCGAGTCACAGAGTCAGCCGGGCGGCGGCGACACGAAGTTGGTGCGGGCCATCGTACGCCCCGAAACCTTGGGTGACGTCCTGAAGGCGCTTTATCAGGCAGACGTCGCGGGCTTTACGGTCAGTCGTGTGCAGGGTCATGGAGGCGAGGCGGGAACCGTGGAAACGTATCGAGGCACCTCCGTGAAGATGGACTTGACCGAAAAAGTCATGATCGACATCGGCGTGTCGGAGCCGTTTGTGGACGTCACGGTGCAGGCAATTCTCGATTCCGCGCGCACGGGAGAGATCGGGGACGGGAAGGTCTTCGTTCTTCCGCTCGAAGGCGTGCACAGGATTCGGACGGCGGAGAAGGGTACTGCGGCGGTTACGCCAGTCGCGCCTTGAGCGGGGCGGTGCGCGATATGTGGATCGCCAATTCAGAGAACACTTTGCTCAGGACTGGAACGCTCATGAAGAGACTCATTGCGCTTGCGCTTGCGGCTGCGCTTCCCATCCCGTTCGCGGGCAGCGCTCAGACCTCGGTGACGGCAAACGCCGGTTGGTCCAGCGACTACTTCTACCGCGGAGTACCACAGAAGTCTTCGTCCGCTAGCGCGGGACTGGACGTGGAGGGGGCCAATGTTCTGTCCATCGGAGTCTGGGGCGCCGATGTGGGTGAGGGAAACGAGGTCGATTTCTATGGCGGGTACGGACTCGACATCGGCGACTTGAGCTTGAGCGTAGGCGGCACCGGGTACTTCTACACGGGTGACTTCGACAATACGTACCCGGAGGCCAATTTCGGCGCCGGAGTGGGACTGTTCTCGCTCGAGTTCTCGGTAGGCCAGTACGACACTGCACCGGCGTCTTTGAACTACTGGTTCGTGGGCGCAACACTGGAGCAGAACGGTCTCTACGCCACGGTGGGCACCTTCGGGGACGGGTTCGACGGTGAATACCTAGAGGCAGGATACGGATTCACCGCATCGGACCTCGATCTCACGATCGGCTGGATCTTCAGTACCGCCGACCTCTTCGGCAATCAGGATCAGACTCTGGTCTCCGCGGTTTCGAAGACCTTCGACATCTACTAGAGCTTCTGCCAGTCGAAGGACGTCTGGTAGCCGTGACCGTCTGAGAGCCAAAAGCGCTTGGACGGGATACCGGATGCCAGCGCCCACAGAACGCACATGCCGCCCTCGAGACAAGGTGCATGTGGCCAACCCGGAGGGAGGCTGGCGGGCCTCTCCTTCGGGTTGTTTTTTTTCGGCTCTGAGGTTGCCCTTCCGGAGGCGGTTGCTCCCACTAGTCCCAGTTCCCCGTCAGGCGAGAACAGGAAGCAGATGGCGCCCTCGACCAGCACGCTGTCGGGGAACTTCAGCTTGGTGAGCTCACGCTGCTCAGGGCGGTCTGCGGCGGAGGACATTACGAGCAGCGTGGTCTCGTGGTCCTTGCCTCCTTCCAGAGTGCAGAGCGCGTCGGCGAAAGCGGTGGTGCCTTCGATCAAGTTCATACACGGCCCGGTCAAGCCGAACTCCATCGAGATCGCAGCTGACACCTGGTTCTGAAGGCAGAGCAGGAGCCCGTAGGGATGGAGCCGGCGCAGCCGGCGGGCCAGCTTGGGGCCCATAAGGCGGCCGTCCGGTGAGCGCTGCCTGATTGGCTCCATGTGATGAATGAACTTGCCCGGCGGTCCTGAAATTGTCACGACACGAGCGTCGGTCGGCACCTCGAGGCGCGAGAGCGCGTCGAGCGCGTACGCCGATGCGGGTGCTCGTCGCTGCTCGTCGTCCTCGTACTCGACCAACGTCACGTTCGGCAGATCCATGCACGTGCCGAGTGGCCGAGTGAGCGCGGCGCTGAACGCCGCCAGCCGCAGCACTAGAATTGGCCCCGGGAGAACAGTAGCGAACTGTTGTGCCCGCCGAATCCGAACGCGTTGGACAGAACGAAATCTCCCGAGACCTCTTTAGCTTTATTGGGCACGAAATCGAGGTCCGAATTCGGCTCGGGGACTTCGAGGTTGATGGTAGGCGTCGCCTGACCGTTTACCAGGATATCCAGACAGACGCACGCTTCTATGAGTGAGGAGGCTCCGAGACAGTGGCCGATCATGGACTTCAGGGAACTGATGGCGACCCCTGCTCGATCTTCACCGAGCAACTCTCGGTATACTCGTATCTCTGCCGCGTCGTTGGCTCTGGTGGCGGTGCCGTGGGCCGAGATGTAGGCCAGGTCCTTCCCTGGGTTGGGCACGCGGGCCAGCGCGGACCTACAGGCGCGCAGCATGACGCCGATGTCTTCGGGGACCCCTGTCATGTGCGTTGCGTTCATCGACTGTCCGTAGCCGCTCAGGTATCCCGGCGCGGATGTGTGCGAGCGGCTGCTCAGCCACATGCCCGCGGCGCCCTCTCCCATGACGAACCCGTTTCGCGCCACGTCGAACGGTCGGCTCGCGCGCAGGTCGTCGTCGCGGCTCAACGTCCCCAAGTTGTTGAATCCGGCTACGCCGAGGGGATTCAACATGGCCGTGGATGCAACGACGATCACGTCCTCGACGGCACCGGCTTCAAGCCACTGATGGGCGAAGATCAAGGCGTCGCTTCCTGAGGCGCACGCGGTATCAACTCGCACTCGGGGGCCGTCCACCCCCAGGTGCTCCGCAACCTCGGCCAGCGGAGCTTCTCCGAAGAAGCTGCGCACCGGAATCAAACCGCTGGGGTCTCCGACGGCGTCGAGCGAGCGCTCGACGAACTCTGGCTCGGCACGCAAAGTGGGGAGCGCCAGCACGAGCCCATAGTGGGCGTCGGGGTCGTACTCAAGGCGGTCACATGCCTCGAGTGCGAGCGCCACGCCCCGTGGCATGATGAGCTCAGCGTTGGCGTGGGGTGGGCAGACGTCTTCCGGTAGCGGGGCGCCCACGCGTACCGGAAACGTCTCGGGCAAGCGAACCACGGCCGAACGACCGGCGACGAAGTCTGGGTAGTCGAGGTCTCCCGGAGCCACAATGGCATGGGAAGGGACCGCGAAAGAGGTCATGGGTCCGGCTCTTCAGCCACCTTTTGTTCAACCCACAGCTCGAGCAGCTCTTCCCCGGGCGGCGGTTCGACGGACTCCCCGGAATCCGGATGCACGAATCCTTCTCCGTCCCAGACCGCTTGGGTTCGGCCGGCTTCGTGCTCTCGGACCACATGGGCGAAGACGCCGGAGACGAGCCGGGCGAAGGTGTCTACGGTCCAGTATCGGGACACATCGTAGACAGCGAGCTCTTCTGGTAATGAGACGCTGTCAAGTTCAGGCATCCGCTCGAGCAGAAGCTTTCTCCCCCGAGGCGTTAGGACCCCCTCCTTGATGATGGTGTCAGGCGGAAGGCGCTTGCTCAACTCAATCAGAGGATCTCGTTCCGGGAATTCGACGCCAAAGAGGTCCTCGATGTCGAACGCTGCTTCGGTCATATCCAGTGAGTCCACACCTTGCTCGGCGATGAGCGGGAGATCACGCGTCAACTCCTCATCTGTGACGCCGTTGAAGATCTCCAGAATCTGATCCGCGATCTCGTCAAACGATGGCGCGGCCTGTCGCCCTTCCATGCTTCACTCCTTGATGCGGCCATCGACGCGGTAAGCCGCGCAGTCTAAGGTCAGGGGTCCGTCATGTAAACGGTCCTGACCAACCCCGAGTACTGATTGGTGAACAGCTACTTTTAAACCACGGAGCCGACAAGGCTCGGGGAGATGATTCAATGATGGCACGGCGGGTGATTGGCGGGATGTTGGCATTGGCGGTGATCGTGGCGCAGCCGGTAATGGCGCAGGACCACGGCGCGATGCCGGATGTGAGCGGTGAATGGGAAATGAGCGTCGAGGGCGGATTCGGCATGCTCGAACTCACTGTCGACGGGTACAACATCTCGGGCTTCATCACACTGGGTGACCACGGCAGACTGGCCGTACACTCGGCGAAGTTCGATGGCCACGAGCTCTACTTCGAGATGTCGATGGAAGAAGTCACTCTGGTCTTTCGGGGTCGGGTCAACGGTGACGAGTATGTTGGCGAGATATCTGGGCCTCATGAGATGCCGAACATGGCGTTCACCGCCAAGCGCACGAGTCGATAATCCGGCGCTGTTAAACTGATCGAATGGACTACTCGAGTTGCACGGACCAGGAGGTCGTCGGGCAAGCTCGCACGGGGGATGAACGCGCGTTCAGGCACCTCGTCGAACGCGAGATCGGCCTGATGACCAGACAGGGTGATGTCCGGGACAAGCGAGGGCATGGGGGCTCCGAAGAACGAGCGGACAAGGGCCTCAATGGCCCTCAGTCTCGGATACTCTCGCCGTTTCTTGAGCGGCTACCGACCCTTTGAGGCCGTGACTACCTTTACGGCCTAGGGGCCATAGCTCAGTTGGGAGAGCACCGCCTTTGCAAGGCGGGGGTCGCCGGTTCGAGCCCGGCTGGCTCCACTGGATAAGGCAAAGCCCCGCAGGGATTTACAGCCCTGCAGGGCTTCCCTTATCTGGCTAGGTGTGTCTCGAATGTGTCTCAGTTTGCCGCCCACTCACGCTCCGTGTTCGACCACCCGAAGTACTGTCTCAGCATCCGTGAAGTCTCACAAGTCTAGGAAGTCGGACAAGTCTAAGAAGTCGGACAAAAGCGCCAAATCGAGTAAGTCGGGGAAATCGGACAAGTCGGGGAAATCAGGCAAATGCTGATGGGCGCGACGTTGGTCGCCTCCTTCGCGTTTATCCTGTTAGGGGGCTCCGTCAGGTCGCCTGAGAAGGCCCCACGTCGGCAAACAGCTCGTCGGTCTTCGCCGACATGATGAAATCGTTGCGATGAAGTCCCTCGATCTTGTGGGTCCACCAGGTCACCGTAACGCTGCCCCACTCGGTCAATAGGGCCGGGTGGTGACCCTCTTCTTCGGCGATGGCGCCGACGGCGTTCGTGAACTGCAAGGCGTCGACGAAGTTCCCGAACGCGAAATTCCGTTCCAGTCGCTCGATCGCGTCTCGCTCGACAACGGTCCAGTCGGGGATTTGGGGCTGCAACTGGCTCCGTTCTTCATCCGTGACTCTGGGAGCCCCCACGCGACACGCCTCACACTTGCCCTGCGCTAGCTCGCCCATCTTGGTCTAGCTCCTGTTAGCGTCGGTTGACCGGCAGGTCCAAAGCGGATCGATCGACGATCTTGCCGCCCTTGATCACGAGATCGATGTCCTGCGTATGGCTGATGTCCTCCAACGGATCGGCGGACAACAACACGAGATCGGCGAGCTTGCCCTCTTCAATCGATCCGAGCTCGCGTTCGCGTCCCATGAAGATCGCCGCGTTGAGCGTGCCGATCCGGATCGCTTCCAGCGCGGGGATGCCGCCCTCGACCATCAGCTCGAGCTCCCGGTGGGAGGCTGGCCCGGTGGACTGGTCCGATCCCAACACGATTACGCCGCCGGCCTCGACGATCAGCCGCAGGTTCTCCTGCGCCACGGGGGTCATGACCTTCATCCACGTCGTCCACGTGCGCGCGGCGTAAGCGTCCCGAACCGTGGTGCGCAGCTGCTCAAGTACCTCCGGCTCGTACACCGCCTGGTAGATCGGGCGATCGAGGAACTCGGGGTGCTCCACCAGCCGGCTGTATCCCTCACCGATCGTGAGCGTGGACACCATCGGCACTTTGGTGGCCGCCATGAGGCTGACGAAGCCGTCGCTGACCGGACCCTGGATGATGGGGTGTGCGAGCGTGTTGATGCCGGCTTCGATCGCTTGACGGGCCCGGAACTCATGCGAGATGTGGACGGTGGTGCGGATGCCGTGCTCGTTGAAATAGCGACCGATCTCGGCCATCAACCCGGGGTCGAGAAGCGGAATGAGGGGTCGTGTTCCCCACCCGTGCTCGTCGAAGGTCAACTTCACGAGATCGGGCTCACGCGCGATGTGCGCGTCGAGTAGCGGCATGTCGCCTGGCCACTCGTCGACGAGCGTTGCGCCAGCTCCTCCCCCGTGGCCTCCGGGCGCGGTAACGACTCCACCCGTCGCGAAGATGCGCGGCGCGACGATCCGCCCGGCGCGCTCCGCCGTCCTCAGGCCGAAGATGTAGTCTGGATTGTTGCCCGCGTCGAAGACGCTCGTGAAGCCGCTATAGAGAAAGCCGTGAAGCGCTCGGATGCCCGCGCCTTCGTCGGGGCCACCGCGGCCCCGGCCGCCGGACAGATGGATGTGCATGTCCATCAGGCCGGGGATGAGGAACTTGCCGCTTCCGTCGATGCGCTCGGAGCCCCGGGGGGCTTCGATCTCCCGCAGGGCGACGCGTGTGATGCGCTCGCCCTCCACCAGGACCCACGCGTTAGGCACTGCGGGACGTCCGGTGCCGTCGATGAGCGTGACGTTCTCGAACAACAGGGACGCTTGGCCGCTGAGCGGGGCCTGTGACGTCAGAAGAAGGACAGCAGCGAGGCAAGGCGAGAGAAGTCGCATGGTGCGGTCCGGGGCGATGCCGAGGTTGCGTGGGTTCAGGTGCTCAACGTACGCCTTTGCCTTCTGGTCCCCCAGGGCCTATGAATCGGCGGCGCACACTGCCGCCCCCACGCTGAGAGAAGCGAATGCAAGATGACACCGACCTGAGTGACCCGCTCGAGGCTGCTGCGGCTTGGCGCGAGGACGGGCTAGGCGTGGCACTCGCCACCGTAGTGAAGACGTGGGGCTCGGCGCCGCGCCAGCCGGGTTCCCAGATGTGCATCAACGAGCGTGGGGATTTCGTGGGCTCGGTATCCGGCGGGTGCGTGGAGGCGGCGGTCATTGAGGAGGCCACGGCGTTGCTCGAGAGCGACGGAACCAGGTTGCTCTCCTACGGCATCACCAACGAGCAAGCATGGGAGGTGGGGTTGGCCTGCGGAGGTCAGGTAGAAGTGTTCGTGGAGCGCGTGGAGTGAAAGGCTCGACGTTGAGCAACTTGCTGGACGCTCGTGAGCAGGGAGAGGCGGTCGTTCTCGCCACCGACCTGGAGACGGGTCGAGAGCAGCTGATTCGTCCCTTCCAGATCCCGGAGGGGGACGGTGACCCGCTCGTGCGGGCCGCACGAGAGGCTGCGCTCGCCGACCGGTCGGGCACGTTCGAAGCCGACTCGGCGCGCACGTTCCTGCACGTGTTCAACCCGCCGGTGCGCGTGATCATCGTGGGGGCGGTGCACATCGCACAGCCCCTTTCAGCGATGGCCGCCAAGGCGGGCTACGCGGTGACCGTGGTGGACCCGCGAGGGGCTTTTGCGACCGAGCAGCGGTTTCCCGGCATTCCTCTCCTGAAGGCCTGGCCGGAAGAGGGCCTCGCGCAGCTCGGCTTCGACCGGCGGACGGCCGTCGTCACGCTCACGCACGACCCCAAGCTCGACGACCCCGCGCTGCACGCTGCGCTCGAGAGCCCTGCGTTCTACATCGGCGCCCTCGGGAGTCGACGCACACAGGGTGCGCGCTTGGAACGCCTTCGGGAATCGGGCTTCAACGATGAGGATCTCGCACGAATTCACGCTCCCGTCGGGCTCGACATCGGAGCGCGCACGCCGGGCGAGATCGCTGCCGCCATTCTGGCGGAGATCGTGGCCGTGCTGAGAACCGAGCCTGTTGTCCCGTCCTAGGTGCTAGGCAGGCTCTAGATGAACCGACCGAAGGTCGCGGCGGTCGTGCTCGCCGCCGGGTCCTCGACTCGAATGCAGGGCTCGCACAAGCTGCTCGAACTCGTGGGTGGGCAGCCATTGGTGGCCTCGGCCGTCGAGGCGGCACTCGCCTCGGGCCTCGAGCCGGTAGTGGTCGTCACGGGCCACATGGCGGCCGAAGTGCAGGCGGTTCTGCCAGAAGGTGCGCGCGTCGTGCACAACGCCGCTCATGCGAACGGCCTCGCGTCGTCGTTGCGCACGGCGCTGCGAGCGCTACCGCCGGAACTCGACGCCGTCGTCGTATCGCTTGGCGACATGCCGTTCGTCCGTGCGCGGCACTTGAAGGCCTTGGTCCAGGCGTGGCGACCGGGCAGCATCGTCGTCCCGGTGCGCGACGGCCGCCGTGGAAATCCGGTGCTCTGGTCGGCGACGTTCATCGACGAGATGTGCGACTTGCAAGGGGACGCTGGAGCCAAACAGATCATGGCGCGCTACCCCGAGGCGGTGATCGAACTCCGGGCCGACGACGACGCCGTCTTGATCGATGTGGACAACACGGACGACCTGGAGCGCATCAGGACCCGGAGCTAGCTTACCGGCCGTGTCTACGCTGAAGATCCAAGAGCGCTTTTCGCTCGACGCCCCCCCGGAGCTGGTCTGGGAGCACCTCGTCGATCCCGCACGCACGGTCGACTGCCTTCCGGGTGCCGAGATCACAGGCCAGGAGGACGAGCGCACCTACCTCGGTGCCATGAAGGTCAAGGTCGGGGCCGTCACCGTGTCCTACCGCGGCAAGCTCACTTTCGAAGAGATCGACGCAGATCGGCGCTACGTGCGCATGGTGGGGAAGGGCCGAGAGAAGACGGGGTCCGGTTCGGTTACGATGACCATGGAGGGTCGCGTGCTCGCGCTCGACGATGGCGGTAGCGAGGTCACCATCGACTCCGAAGTGCGCCTAACCGGAAAAATCGTGCGTTTCGGACGCGGCATGATCGAGTCGATCTCGGCTGAGGTCTTCAAGGAATTCCGGGTCAGGTTCGCGGCGAAGCTGTCGCAGGAGGGGCAGGGGAGCGCTGCCCAAAGTGAGGAGACCGCGACCGCAGACGATGGCGACGCGGCCGGAGGCGCCCTCAACTTGTTGCCGCTCCTCTTTCGGGCGTTCCGCTCCTGGTTGCTCCGCTTATTCGGCCGCGGCTGAGAGACTCGCGCTAGCGGACCGCCCGCTGGTCCTCCCCGCGGGCCGCTGCCCGTGCTGTCCCCCGAGGGCTGACGCGAGCGCCTCGAGGCTGACCAAGTTGTGCGCGGGGCGGAAGTCGTCGACATGGGGGAGCATCGCCCGGATGCCCCGTGCTTGCGGCTGGAAGTCGGCGTAGCGCAGCAGCGGGTTGAGCCACACGACGCGCCTTGCCGAACGCTGTAGCCGCGCCATTTCACCTTCGAGCGAACCCGTCTCGTCGCGGTCGAGACCGTCCGTGATCAGCAGCACCGATGCGCCTTGAGCGAGCACACGGCGAGACCATTCCCGGTTGAAGCGCCTCAGGCAGGACGAGATGCGCGTGCCGCCGTCCCAGTCGCGGACGCGCGCGCCGAGCTCGGCGAGCGCGACATCGACATCTCGGTGCCTGAGCGCGCGTGTGACGTTGGAGAGGCGCGTGCCGAAGAGGAACGTATGAACCTGCTCACGATCGTTGCTCAGTGCGTGCAAGAAGCGGATCAGCATACGCGTGTATCCGGCCATCGAGCCGGAGATGTCACAGAGCGCGACGATGCCAGGCGGACGCGTTTTGCGGCGTCGCCACCGTAGCGGAATGTGATCCAGTCCCTGGCGCAGGCTGGCTCGCATCGTGCGCCGCATGTCGATGGCTCCGCGCCCGGTGACAGGCGTCCAGCGACGCGTCTGCAAATCCCTCACAGGGAAGCGGAACCGAGCGATCAAGCGTTGCGCCTCGCGCAGTTCCGCGGACGACATCTGCTCGAAGTCCTTCTGACGCAGTACCTCGACGTCCGAGAACGCCAGCCTCACCACATCCGCTTCCTCTGCTCTGAGCTCCCGCTTCGGCCGTTTCTCGTCGTCCAACGCGTCCAATACGCGTTTCTGCGACTGTGGCGAGCGTCGCTCGGGCGTGATGCGGCTGAGCGCGAGCAGCTCCTCCAGGACTCGGTTGACCGGGCGGTCTGGCTGGCGCCAGAAGAGCCGGAACGCCTCGCGAAAGACATCCCGGTCCTCGCCTCGCTTGACCCAAGCAGCGTGCAAGGCCCAGTAGAACTCTCTGCGGTCAGTGACCACGACCTCGGAGAGCGCCTCGATGCCCTCCAGAATCTGACCGGGTCCGAGCTTTAGGCCCGCACCGCGAAGCAAGCGGCCGAATCGCGTGACGCGTTCAGCCAAGACCGTTTCTGACGGCACGGGCACAAGGCTATTCGCTGGGCGCAGCAGCGAGCTCGCGTTGAACTTCGGCGAGCGTCGCCTGGGCCTGCGCACCCCGGATGCGGCCGACGTCGTCCTCGTACTTCAGCAGGACGCCCAGCGTCTCGTCGATGGTTGCGCCGTCCAGCTCGTCCTTGCCGAGCGCCATGAGTGCGCGCGTCCAGTCGATAGACTCTGCGACGCCAGGCAGCTTGAAGAGTTCGACGCTGCGTAGCTGCTGGACGAACGCCACCACCTGCCGCAGCAAGCTCGCCGCGGCCTCGGGCACGCGCACTCGCACGATCTCGAGTTCGCGCGCGGCGTCGGGATAATCGAGCCAGTAGTAAAAGCAGCGCCGCCGCAGCGCGTCGTGGATCTCGCGCGTCCGGTTCGACGTGATGACCACCACAGGAGGCTCTTCGGCTTTGAGTGTCCCGAGTTCGGGCACCGTGATCTGAAAGTCCGACAGCAGCTCCAGCAGGAAGGCCTCGAAGGGCTCGTCCGCGCGGTCGAGCTCGTCGATGAGCAGCACGGGTGCGATCCCGTCCGACGGCTGAATCGCTTCCAGCAACGGTCGGCGGATCAGAAATTTTTCGCTGAAGAGGTCACGCTCGATCCGGCTGCGGTCGGTTTGTCCCGACGCCTCGGCCAGACGGATTTCGATCATCTGGCGTGCGTAGTCCCATTCGTAGACCGCGGAGGCGACATCCAAGCCTTCGTAGCATTGCAGCCGAATGAGTCGGCGCCCGAGTCCTTTGGCCAGGACCTTCCCGACCTCGGTCTTGCCGACGCCTGCTTCGCCCTCGAGCAGGAGCGGGCGGTTCAGCGTCAACGACAGATGGACGGCTGTCGCCAGGGCCCGGTCGGCGATATAGGACTGACCTGCAAGTAACTCCAGAACGGAATCGACGGAGCCGGGCACGTTGCCCGACTCCGTCATGTCTGCGTTTCCGTTACCAGGCTCAGCCACACGCCTCCACGGCTCGGCGCGCCATGACCCCGACCAGATGCGCGCGGTACTTAGCGCTGGCATCGGTGTCGGAGACCAGGCCGTCGGCCGAAATCGACGCGCCGTCGAGTGCCGCCGCAGAGAAGTCGCCAGCGAGCGCTTCCTCGAACGCGGTCGCGCGGAACACGCCCGTACCCGCGCCCGTCACCGCGACCTTCACGTCTGTCCCGTTGCGCGCGACCATCACACCTGCGATCGCGTATTTCGACGCCGGGTTGGCGAACTTGGAGTATGCGGCACTGTCGGGCACCGGAAAGCGAACGGAGGTAATGACTTCATCGGCCTCGAGCGGTGTCTTGAACATGCCCTGGAAGAAGTCCTCTGCCGCGATCTCCCGGCGATCGGTGACGACGGTGGCTCCGAGTGCGACGAGCGCCGCGGGATAGTCCGCTGCCGGATCTGCGTGCGCCACCGAGCCTCCGAGCGTGCCGCGGTTCCGTACCTGCGGGTCGCCAATGCTGCCGGCGAGGGCTGCCAGCGCGGGGATCGCGTTACCAACGACGTCCGATTCGGCTACCTCCGAGTGCGTCATGCCCGCACCGATTACCAGCGACTCGTCCTGTTGCTCGATGCCCTTGAGCTCGGAGAGTCCGGTGAGTGACACCACCGCGCCCGGCGCTGCCATGTCGAGCTTCATGAGCGGGATCAGGCTCTGGCCGCCCGCCATGAACTTGCTGTCTTCCATTCCCCGGAGCGCCTCCTGTGCATCGGCGACGCTACCCGGACGGTGAAAAGCGAAATCTTCCATGATCGTGTCTCCTCAGGCCTGGGCGTCTTGAAGGGCCTGCCACACACGCTCGGGTGTGGCCGGCATGTCGATGTCCTCGACGCCGGACGACGACAACGCGTCGAGCACGGCGTTGATGACTGCCGGGGGGACCCCGATCGAGCCGACCTCACCCACACCTTTCACCCCCAAGGGGTTGTGCGTGCAGTTGGTGGTGTGATGCCCCGTCTTGAAGAACGGCAGGTCGGCCGCCCGCGGCATCGTGTAATTCATGAACGAGCCGGTGATGAGCTGTCCGGAGTCGTCGTAAATGCACGCCTCCAACAGCGCCTGGCCGATGCCATGTGCGAGCCCGCCGTGCATCTGCCCTTCGACGATCATCGGGTTGATGATGCGACCGACGTCGTCCACGCACGAGACGCCACAGAGCTCGACCACTCCGGTGTCGGGATCGATCTCCACTTCGACGATGTGCGCACCGGCCGGGTAGGTGAAGTTCTTCGGGTCGTAGAATGCAGTCTCGTCGAGACCCGGTTCGAGACCCTCGGGATAGTTGTGCGGCACATACGCCGCGAACGCGACTTCCCCGATCGTCTTGGTCTTGTCTGTGCCAGTGACGGTGAAGGTGCCGGCGTCGAAGACCACGTCCTCGACGGCGGCCTCCATCAAGTGCGCGGCGATCTTCGTGCCTTTCGCGATGATCTTTTCCATCGCCATGTAGATCGCCGACCCCCCGACCGCTATGGAGCGAGAGCCGTAGGTGCCCATGCCGAACGGGACCTGTGCAGTGTCTCCATGGACCACGTCCACCTGATCGGCTGGCACGCCAAAGCGATCGGACACTAGCTGCGCAAAGGTTGTTTCGTGCCCCTGCCCATGACTGTGGGAGCCGGTGAAGACCGTGATGCTCCCCGTGGGATGCACGCGCACTTGCCCGACCTCGAAGAGTCCGGCGCGCGCGCCGAGGCTGCCTACCAGGGCCGAGGGTGCGATCCCGCACGCCTCGAGGAACGTGGAGATCCCAATGCCGCGCAGCATGCCGCGCGTCGCTGCCTCTTCCTTGCGCGCCTCGAAGCCGTCGTAGTCGGCGAGCTCGAGCGCCGCGTCGAACGTCGCTTCGTACTCACCGACGTCGTACTCGAGCGCGACCGGCGTCTGATAGGGGAACTGATCGGGCTGGATGAAGTTCTTCTTCCGGATATCCACCGGATCCATCCCGAGCTGCACCGCGGCCTTGTGGACCAGGCGCTCGATCACGAACGACGCCTCTGGCCGTCCTGCGCCGCGGAGCGCGTCCAGCGGCACCGTGTTCGTGAAGACCGCCTTCACGTTGGCGTAGATTGCCGGCGTCGTATAACAACCGGCGAACAGAATCGCATGCAAGTACGTCGGTACGGCCGGTCCGAATGTCGACAGGTACGCACCAAGGTTTGCGCGGGTGCTAACTCGTAATCCCGTAAACTTACCGTCGGCATCGAGCGCTAGCTCCGCGTGCGTCAGGTGGTCCCGTCCGTGGGTATCCGACATGAATGATTCGGAGCGCTCAGCGGTCCACTTGACTGGTCTTCCTATGCGCTTCGACGCCCACGTCACGATCGCCTCTTCGGCGTAGTGGGGGATCTTCGAGCCGAAACCGCCACCTACGTCCGGCGCGACGATGCGGAGCTTGTGCTCTGGTAGGGCCAGCACGAACGCGCCTAAGAGCAGGCGAATGAGGTGGGGGTTCTGGGTCGTCGTGTACAGCGTGTACGAATCGTCGCTTTCGTCGTAGTCGCCGATCGCCGCGCGCGGCTCGATGGGGTTCGTGACGAGCCGCTGGTTGACGAGGTCGATGCTCACGACGTGCGCGGCGCTCTCGAATGCGGCGTCGGTTGCCGCCTGATCGCCGATCTCCCAGTCGAAGCAAATGTTGCCGGGTGCGTCGTCCCAGACGAGCGCCGCGCCATCGGCGGTCGCGTCGGCCAGCAGCGCGACCGCGGGCAGCGGCTCGTAGTCTACGTCGACGAGAGCGGCTGCTGCTTTCGCTTGCGCCTTGGTCTCCGCGATCACTACCGCGACCTGATCACCCACGTGGCGGACTCGGTCCGGCACGAGCGGCGGATGAGGCGGCTCGACCATGGGCGAGCCGTCCTTGTTGTTGATTCCCCATCCGCAGGGGATGCCGCCCACACCGTCCTCGACCATGTCGGCTCCGGTGAGCACGGCGACGACACCCGGCGCTTTCAGTGCTTCGGCGGTGTCTATTCCGGCGATGCGCGCGTGAGCTTCGGGAGAGCGCACGATGTAGGCGTATGCTTGGCCAGGTCGGTTGATGTCGTCGACGAACTTGCCCTTCCCGGTGATGAATCGCCGGTCTTCCTTCCGCAGCAATGCGGCCCCGATTCCAGTCTCGGACATCGTCAGCCTCCCATCTCGGCTGCGGCGGCTTGAACCGCCTTGACGATGTTGTGGTAGCCCGTGCAGCGGCACAGGTTGCCTTCCAACCACTCGCGCACTTCATGCTCGGTCGGGTTGGGGTTGCGACCCACGAGATCGATGCCGCTCAGCATCATCCCCGGTGTGCAGAACCCGCACTGCAGCCCGTGATGCTCATGAAACGCGGTCTGCATCGGATGCAGCGTGCCGTTGGTGGCGAGGCCCTCTACGGTGGTGACGTCCGCACCGTCGGCTTCGATCGCGAGCATGGTGCAGCTCTTCACAGACGCTCCACCGACGTGCACGACACACGCGCCGCACTGGCTCGTATCGCAGCCGACGTGCGTGCCGGTGAGCCCGAGGTTTTCACGGATGAAGTCGACGAGCAGGGTCCTGCCCTCGACCTCGCCTTCGACCGCCTGTCCATTGACGGTCAGAGACACCGATGGCATCGACAGACTCCCAGAAAGAGGGTGGAACCGAGCGAGGAGCCGGGGTGGCCCGTCGCGAGGGGTAGTCAGAGTGCGAGGGCGCTTGGTGAAGGTCAAGGTGTGGGTGGGCGAGGAGTAGACTCCCATCCAGTTGACGCGTCGCCCACCGGTCGGGACAATTACAGTCCCGCCGCCGATTCGCCTTTGGATGGATCCAAGCTTGCTTCTCCGCCCGCTCGCGCGACTCCTGACCCCGAGCCTCTGCAGCCTCGCTGCGTTGGCGCTGGTGGATTGCACACCAACGCTCGCTCAGGCTCCGGAAGTCACGCTCTTCGATCTATCCGAGTCCCCCGGCGTCGTGGAGCGGGCCGACCGAGCCTATTGGGGAGGTGACCCGATGGAGGCGCTTCGCCTGCTGGAGGGCACGCTGGCCAATAAGCCCACCGACGTGGAAGCCCTCTGGCGCGCGGCGCGAGCGTCCGTGGCTTTAGGCCTTTTGGCCCCCGGCTGGACCTTGGAGAGCGGCTGGTACCGAAGAGGCATCGCACACTCCGACAAGGCTCTCCGGCTCGACTCGGCGCATGTTGAAGTCAAGCGCTGGGCGGTGGCCGCGAAGGGACAAATCGCCCTTGGGGCCGCCCCGCGCGAGACCGCGCGCCTGGCGCAGGAGATATGGGATCTCACCCACGCATTGCTCGAACAAGACCCCGACGACGGCTTCGCCCACTACGCACTGGGGATGCTCCACTACGAGGTCATGAAGATGAGCAGGTTCAAGCGCTTTCTAGCACGGACGTTTCTAGGGAATCAGGCGCTGTCCCAGGCGTCGTGGGAGAAAGCGGTCTACCATCACGAGCGAGCGGTTTCGATCGAGCCCGAAGCCATCGCCTTTCGAGTCGGCTACGCCGAGACCCTCATGCGGCGCGATCGAGTGCCTGGGGCCATGGAGCAGCTCCGTCGAGCGACGTCCTTACCTCTGTTCCATCCCGGTGACCCCGACTATACCGGCCTAGCCCACAGATACTTGAACGAGCTCACAGCCGACGGGAACGGCTGACCCGACCCTGCCGTCGGGAAGCGCTTCGTGCGCTACCACTGCCCACACCGGGTTTCTCAGCGCAACCGAAACACAAAGAGAGTATTGCCACCCGAGCGCTGCCGGATCTCTGGCGTGAGTATGAGCGCGTTCGGTCCCCCGCCTACTGCGATGGCGATGTACTGAACTCCATCGACCAGGTAGCTCACCGGGAAGCCGCCGGCGGTGGAGTTGAGGATCTGCTCCCAAAGCACCTCACCGGTCACCGCGTCGAACGCGCGAAAACGACGGGCATCATCGGTCGTGAAGACGAGACCTCCCCCGGTCGTGAGCACCGAACCACTCATTCCCGCCCGCTGACGGTGCTGCCAGAGCGTCCTTCCGGTTTCGAGGCTGACGGCCGTGAACACGCCCACGTTCTCGTCGGGGCCGGGAACCGGGATCTTCCTGTAGTCCGCAGAGCTATGGTACATGCCCGTCGTCGGTTCGACCGGCAGGAGCGTGTACTCCATGCACGTGTTGTTTCCCGAAGAGTACAGCGCATTCGTCCCCGGGTGATAAGCCGCTGCCTGCCAGTTGGTGCCGCCGCTGGCGTGGGGGCAGACAATGACCTCCTGGCCGATCTCGGGACGTGCCAGCTCTGGGTTGGGAATCCCCTTTCGGCCTTCGACATCCACACCGACGATCACGTTCTGGAAGTGCGTGCTGCGAGCCCACAAGAAGTCACCCGTCGCGGCGTCGAGCGTCCAGATGATGCCGGGCTTGCCGGGGATGCCCGTGACCACCTTCCGACGCTCACCCGGCCTAATCGCGGGGTTGATCCACTCGACCGCGCTGGCGTCGGGCGCCACCTCCGTCTCCACGATGACGCGCTCGTAGGGGTGATCCTGGTCGAAGTCGTCGCCTGGAAGGTGCTGGAAGTGCCACACGATCTCTCCCGTGCTGGCGTCGAGCGCCAACGTCGAGTTCGTGTACAGCGCATCTCCCACCTTGCCCCGCTGAACCGACCCCCACGGGACCGGTACGGCCACGCCCGCGAAGATGAGCCCCAGCTCAGGGTCGTAGCTCGGCGCGATCCAGGACGAGCCGCCGCGCCTCTCTTCGTCCGGAACATCACCCCAGGTGTCACCGCCCGGTTCTCCGGAGTACGCGAGGGTGTGCGTCCGCCACAGCTCCACACCGGTCTCTGGGTCGTGCGCTGAGATCCAGCACCGCGTGTTGATGTAGTAGCACCCGGACATTCCAGCCACGACTTGGCCTTCGATGAGTTGGGGACCACCGGAGTAGTGGTGGCCGATCGTCCAGTCGCCGACCTGCTGCTCCCACTCGACTTCCCCGGTGAGCGCGTTCAAAGCCACCAGGAATGCATCGTGTGTCGCGATGAAAAGCCGGTCGCCGAAGAGCACCGCGTTCCGGTTCGCGCACGCGAGTCTCGCGATGTGCTCGACGCGCGTCCGGCGGTATGTCCACAGGAGTGTTCCGTCCCGGGCGTCCACCGCTTCGACGAAATCACAGGCCTGGGGCAGGAACATGACGCCGTCGTGCACAAGCGGGGTGGTCTCCTGCAGTCCTCGCTCCATCGTCCACGCCCACGCGAGGCGGAGCTCGTCTACGTTGGACCGATTGATCTGCTCGAGCGGACTGTAGCCCCAATGGCCGTACGTTCTGCGCCACATCAACCAGTCGCCGGCCGGCGGGTCGATGAGCATTGCGGCAGTCACCGGCCCGTAGTCCTCCACGATAGATCGCTCGGCAGCGGTGGACTGACCAGCCGCCTGCCCAGCCGCAACGGAGACGCTCAATGTGGCGAGCAGGCCCATGAAGGCGGCGCAGGCCACTCCCCGAATCAACTGTTGTGGCGTGACGCATCGAAGGCGATCGATCATCTCGGGGCCCTGGCGGCTGGAGTGGAGCGTGAGGCCAGGGTAGGAGTGGGGCGTTGGGTGAGCAAGGACCTTGTGGCGAGCGGTCCAGATCCCAACACTGGTGGCATCGTGACGCCCGGCATCCTGCTCGACTTCCCCCGGCTCAAAGGTGTGCCGCCTCGGGGCGCTTGCAGAGACGGCGGTGCGCGAGGGACGCTGGGAATTCCTGCTGACTGCGGGTCCGAGTCCGGTAACCGGTGGCACTGGTTCGCCGCTCAACCCGATCGCGGTTTTCTGATCGACGGAGGCATCATCATGGGGGACTTGTGGAGCAAGCGATTCCTGAGGTCGGCGCTGTCCGTGTCGGCAGTCTCGATGTCAGCCTTGGGCGGCGCGATCGTCGGCGCACCCTTGGCGGCGCAAACCGACCAGGTGGCGCGCATCATCCAGACCAACTCGGCCGGCACGAACGCGCACCTCATCGACCCCGAGACTCATGAGGTGCTGGGTGTGATCGAGGGTCTTCCGCACGTGCACGGCGTCGCCGAGCATCCGGAGGGCCTCTATTACTACTTCTCCAACGAGATGCACGAGGCCATCGACATAGTCGATACGCGCACGTTGGAGGTTGTCGATCATATCCCGCTGTCGGGGCGGCCCAACAACATCTCGATGAGCAGGGAGATCAGAAAGCTCTACGTCGGGATCAGGGGCGGAGGGCCCTACACGGACGTCATCGACATCGATACGCACGAGGTGATCAGGACCATCCGCATGCACCGCGGAGTCCACAACATCTACGTGACCGACGACGAGCGGTGGGCGGTGGCCAGCCTGGCGCCTGGACCGGACAACCCCGAGTGGCAGATGCTGGCTAGCTGGGTTCGAGGCGAGCTGACGGGCAGCACTTGCCCCGGATGATGCGCGTGCTTGGCCGTGCGATCGCCGGGCTCCTGGGCGCCGCGTTCCTCACGGTCTGCCTCGGCCGTGAAGCTCGCGCGCAGCGGCCTGGCGCCGACTTCGTCCCGGTCACCCAAGAGATGCTGAACGACCCGGACCCGGAGGACTGGCTCATGTGGCGCGGCGGTTACCGGCAGTGGGGGTACAGCCCGCTGGAGCACATCACCCGGGACAACGTGCGGGAGCTCCAGCTCGCGTGGTCGTATGCACTGGCGGCTGGTGGACCGGGATCCGGAGGCATGCAGGTAGAGCCGACCGTCTACGACGGCGTCATGTACGTGCGTCACCCGAACGAGCGCTATAGCGCACACGATGCCACTACGGGAGATGTGCTCTGGCAGTACTCGCGGCCCCTGCCGGATGAGATGATCGCCGCCGCGAACGCCGGGGCTCGCACTGGCATCACGGTACATCGAGGCAGAGGCGTGTTTCTGTACGGGGACAGGCTCATCAGTCATTCGACAGACGGGATGATCTTCGCCCTGGACGCTCAGACGGGTGAGCTGCTCTGGGAATCGCAGATGACTGACTTCCGGCGTGGCCAACAGCCCAGCGGTGCGCCGGTGGCGTTCAACGGCGTCGTCGTCGTGCCCTACAATTGCACGGCTTGGGCCGCGCCGGAGCCGTGTCACCTGTCTGCCTACGATGCGGAGACCGGTCAAAGGATGTGGCGTTGGTATACCAGCCCGACTGAAGACGATCCCATGCACGACACGTGGGGAGATGATCCCCAGGTCTATCCTCTCCCGTCGAGGCGGAACATGTCGCCGTGGATGACTCCGTCCGTCGACACGGAACGAGGGTTGTTCATTTTCGGGCTCGGCTCGAGCGCACCGCAGCAACCTGAGCTCGCCGGGACGGACGGTGAATGGCCCGATCGACTCTATCAGGGATCGACAGTCGCACTGGACTACAGGTCGGGTGAGCTGGTGTGGTGGGCGCAGCACCACACGGACATGTGGAACAACGACGCGGTCTTCGACCGCATCCTGGTCGACTCTCCGGTGACACCCAGTCCGCCCGATCCGCTTGGAGTGAACCCGGACATCACACCCGGCGAACCCCGCGACCTCGTGGTGGGCTCCTTCTCGAAGGACGCGATTTTCTACGTGTATGACAGGAGTGACGGGACCTTCCTGTACGCGAGACCCACCGCACATCAGACCGTCATCGAGGGCTACGACGGACGGACTGGCGCCTACACAACGAACCCTGATGCGGTGATGCGCGCTGACTCGCAGCGCGAAACCACGGTATGTAAGGAGAACAGACTGATCCCTCAGGGCGCCTATAGCCCGCTCACGAACGCGTACTACCTCCCGGCCTGGAACGGGCGCTGCACAGTCGTGCGGGTCACTTCGTTGACGCCCTCGCTGGAGCACGGCTACAACACGACCAACGTGCGCACCGTGCCGAGCCCGGCGGCGAATCTCGGGCAGCCGGAGGCCATCGATGTCGCCACCGGAGAGACGTTATGGCGCCTCGAGCTCGAAGCCCCCCTCTACGGCATGCTGACCACGGGTGGCGGCCTGCTCTTTGCCGCCGACACCTATCGGCGCTTCTACGCGCTCGACCAGTGGACGGGAGAGATCCTGTGGCAGACGGTGCTCAGCGGAGTCAGCGACATGGCCCCCATCAGCTACTCGGTGAACGGCAGGCAATACGTAGCGGTTTTCGCCCCAGGCGGGACCACCACGTCGTCCGGGCATGTGCGTGAGCTCGGCATCCAAGCCCCGACAGGCCGCGCGGGTGTAGGCCACACGCTGTTCGTCTTCGCGTTGCCCGAGCGGTAGGCCGTCACGATTAGTCCTATGTTGCTCCGTAGCGCCGCCGTCGGCCTCGCTACCGTGACATTCGCCGCCACCGCATGGGGTGTTTCGATGCGGGACGGCCACCTAGCGTACACGCCTGCACCTGACCGCACCCCCCAGGGGTACTGCGCCTACTATCCCTACGAGGGGTCCCTGACGTTTGTGCGGATCCACACTGCCTCGCCCTACGATGGATACGGTCGGTGGGGCGGGTGGTCGCACGACTATCCCGCCGCAGACCTCAATATGTCGACCATTCTGCGGGAGCTGACCGACATCCGCACCCGAGAGCTGCGCATGGGTGGCAACGTGCTCACGTTCGACGACCCGCGGCTGATGCAGTTCCCGATTGCCTATGTGTCCGAGCCCGATGAGTGGCGTGTCACGGAGAGCGAAGCCGAAGGCTTACGCGCCTACCTGCTCAAGGGTGGTCTGGTCATGTTCGACGACTTCTTCGACTTCGAGATGGCGAACCTCATTGCGCAGATGAGCCGCGTATTTCCCGAGTTGCATTTCATCCACCTAGACGGCACCGAATCGATCTGGGACTCGTTTTACAGGATCGATCCGTTGACGATGTACCTCGAGGGTCCACGCAAGTACGGCATTCCCAAGTTTCAGGGGCTTTTCGAGGACAACGACAAGAGCAAGCGCTTACTCGCCATCGCGAACGCGGGGGCCGACGTCGGGGATCTGTGGGAGTGGGCCGCGGAGGGGTGGTATCCGGTCGACCCGACCAGCGTGGCGTTCAGGATCGGCGTGAACTACTTCGTTTATGGGATGACCCACTAGGGGTCACAGTTGGAAGCCGAGCAGGTTCCAGAAGGCCATGTGCCAGATGGCGATCAGGCATGCGGATGCGACTACTGAGTACACGACGCGTGTCGAAGTACTACCAAATCCCTTGATCCAGCACCAGACAGCCAGGGCCACCGTGACTGCGCCCAGTCCTGCAGCAACCGATCCGAGTGCCAGAACCCGCTTGGCGGACTCCAGATGGCCGAAGGCAATTTCGTTGAAGTCGCTGCTCATCGATGCGAACCCCACAACGAACAGCAGGAATCCGGCTGCGGCGATCCACGCCGTGATGCGCGCGAAGCGCGGGAGTCGGACCTCAGCAGCGGGCGTGGCCGAATAACGCCAGCGCACGACTGCTGTGACGGGCCAGAAGATTACGGCGAGCCCGAAGATGACGAGCGACAGGCCAACCAGAACAGCCTGGACTGTAGGGTGCTGGAAGCCTCGTAGTCGCTCGAAGGCGGTGATCTGAAACGACCCCATGAACATCCATGCCACCTCCCCGTCGGCGTTCTCGCGAAATGCGATCACGTCGTGGTCGTCCGAGGCGCGGAATGTGCCCTCGCTCGACTCCACGAACTCGGTTGACCCCGTGGCGCTCGTCGTCAACGCGCCTTCCTCTGTGATTGAAACCGTGAGTGGACCCAGCGCCGCCCCTACTTTCGTGAAGTCCGAGTGCACGAAGCGATTCCCGCGGTACGTGCCGGCGTACTTCTCAAGGCGCTCTACGGCGTCCACGTCGGGCTCGAGCGTCTCCGGGTCGGCGACTGGAAAGAAGCGCTCGAGGAAGGTGTCGATGAATCGGCCTCGACCCGCCCCACCTGTGTCGGTGTTGTACGATAGGAACACGCCGACATCGTGCTCCGGCAGCATCGCGAACAGCGTGTGGAACCAGAAGGTGTCACCGCCGTGTCCGATGATCCACTGGCCGTCCTGGCTCATATCCATGAAGCCGTGCAGCGCGGGATTCATCGCTTGCGCGTGCCGGAACAGCGGCTGACGCATCTGGATCGCGGTCTCTTCGGACAGAATGCTGGCGTCCCCGAACTGACCGTTCTGCAGATAGGCCATCATGAGCGTCGCCATGTCCGTCGCGGACGAACTGACCGCGCCCACCGCGGCGAGCGGCACATATTCGAAATCCTCCTCGTCGAACTCGTCGTTCGCGGCCCTCGAGTACCCGAGGGACAGCTGGTCCGCGAGCTCGTCGGGCACGGGCTGCGCGATCGTGGTCTCGGTCATCCCGAGCGGATCGAGGATATTCGCCTGTATGTAGGCCTCGAACGACATGCCCGTAATCTCCTCGACGATGTAGGCGGCCATTCCGGTGCCGTGGTTGCTGTATGAGGCCACCTCTCCCGGCGGACGGACGCGCAGTGGCAGCTCCTCCTGGAGGATCTGCGCGTACGGCCGCAAGCTCTCCTCATCGGTTCCGAAGAGTCCGATGATGTGGTCCTCGAACCCTGGCGTATGCGTGAGCAGATGTGACAGCGTCACCGGCTCGTCGTACGTCGCGGGGAGCTCGACGTCGGTCATGTACTCGTTGATGTCGGTATCCAGGTCGAGCCGTCCCTGTTCGACGAGCTGCATCACCGCCGTCCACGTGAAGAGCTTCGAGACGGAGCCGATGCGAAACAAAGTCCCCGCGTCGACCGCGCGATCGGCCTCGACGTTGGCCAAGCCGAAGCCCCGGGCGACGAGCACCTCGCCGTCCTTGACGATGGCGACGCTGGCCCCGGCAGACGGCAACTCTTTGAGGTGCGAAGCCATGAAGCCCTCGAGCCACGCATTCAACGCGGTCGCTTCCCAGAGATCGGCCTGAGCGGCGGTTTCCAGGGAGGACTCCTGAGCCAGCGCCGCACAGGGACTGACGAGGGCGGCGGTCGTACAGGTGAGCAGAAGACGACGGAGTGGTATGGCTGCAGTGCTAAGTCCCATGGATCCGTCCCGATGCTGCGGTCGAGAATTAGGCCCCCGGAGGGGATGGCGGAAGGAGTGCAGCACGGTATGCGGGGGTAACTGGGGCAGCAAGCTTGGTTGCGCGACCAGCTTGCGCTCCGCGGGCCCCGCAAAGGATGTTGTCAGCGCTAACAGCCACCTAGGGGACACGTTCATGTCGCAAAACACCGGCCCGATCTCGACCGCCCTGGCGAATCGATACAAGATCGTGAGCCACCTCGGCGAGGGTGGCATGGCGACGGTCTATTTGGCCGAGGACCTCGAGCACGAGCGCAAAGTGGCGGTCAAGGTGCTTCGTTCCGAGCTGGCAGCCGTCATCGGGGCCGATCGTTTCCTGCACGAGATCAAGCTGACAGCGGCGCTGCAGCATCCGAACATCCTCGCGCTCTGCCTGGCGGCGCTGCTCCTATGGAGCGCCGCCGCCTGCGGGGGCCAGGGCGTAGACCGTGTGCCGGCCACTGAGCAGTCTGCCGAGGGCCCGATTGACTCCGCAGGGGAGAACGCCATGCCGGATAGCGCGATCATCGCCGCACAGGAAGAGCTCACCCCGACGGTGATGGCGCTGTCCGGGGTAACTGGGACTGCGGTCGGCCTTTGCGGAGACGCCGTGTGCATCAAGGTCTACTTGGCCAGTTCGGACACGGCGGTGACGGCCCAGATCCCAGCCACGTACCGTGGCTTCGTCGTAGACGTCGAAGTGTCCGGCGAGTTCCGAGCCAGAGGCACAGGGAACTAGGGTCTCTCCTTTATTCGCTGGCATCACGGCCAGGTCGGCTACCTGCTCGGACGCCTGAAGGCGATCGTGAGAAGTGCCGCGTGACTTCTCGCCTCCGGCGTGCCAGAATGCGCGCATGAGCGAATCGACCTTCGAGCGCCTGCGCGCCGCGCTCGCTGACCACTATGACTTGGGCGAGGAGTTGGGCGCGGGTGGCATGCTAACAGTGTATCGCGCCGACGATCTGAAGCACGAGCGCAAAGCCCGTGAAGGTGCTGCGGCCTGAGCTCGCTGCGGTCATCGGTGCCGAGCGCTTCATCAGCGAAATCAAGACCACGGCGGCGTTTCAGCACCCGTACATCCTGCCGCTCTTCGACTCGGGTGAAGCGGACTCGTTCCTCTACTACGTGATGCCGTACGTCGAAGGGGAGTCGCTTCGCACGCGGCTGGACCTGGAGCGCCAGCTCGAGGTCGACGAGGCGATCCACATCGCCAAGGCGGTGGCGAGTGCGCTCCAGTACGCGCACGAACGCGACGTCATCCACCGCGACATCAAGCCGGAGAACATCCTGCTGCCCTAATCTCACCGGACGGCCGTTTGTTGGCTTATGTGCGGGCGGACGACGTGTGGATCTTCGATCTGGATCGCGGCTTGGATGTGGCCCTGACCGAGGGTGGTTCGGGGCAGCACAACCCGATCTGGTCGCCTGATGGCACACACATCGTCTATCGCTCGGGTGACGACATCATGGTGCGCCCCGTAGACCGGTCGACTGTTTTGGAGCCAGTCACCAGCACAGACCAGCCGGACAACCCGATCGAGTGGCTCGCTGACGGTACGCTCATCGTCTCGACGGAGGGCGCGCGAAGCGGCGATCTCTTCGCTTTGAACATTGACGATGATGAGCCGGCGTGCCCGCTGCTCGATGCCAATTGGCAGGAGCGGGGGGCTTCGCTATCGCCAGACGGCCGATGGCTGGCGTATTCGAGCGATCGCACCAAGACCCGGCAGCTCTACGTGCGAAGCTGGCCCGATCTGGAAGGAGAGATCCTGGTCTCGGAGGGGGAAGCGAACGTGACCTCCCAGTCCTACCCACAGTGGTCGGCCGACGGCGCCACCCTGTAGTACCAGAAACGGGACCAGATATTCGCGGCGTCCGTTCGAACCGAGGACGGATTCGAGGTGCTTTCCACGCGCATCCTTCCCTTCGAGGCGAACGGGTGGCTGCAGGACATTCATCCGGACGGTCGGCTTCTGATTCCGGTGTTCGATGCAGCCCCGCAGAATGATCAGGCGGACGGCACCCCCCAACGACTCATCGTGTCGACCGGCTGGTTCACCGAGCTGATGGCACGGTTGGGAGGTGGCGACTGATCGCTGGCGGCGGGTAGGCTCAGCGTCCCCCGAGCCGAGGCGTCGTCGCGGGCGCGCGTCGATGGTCGGTCGCCTGTTCATACGCGTAGGCGAATCCAAGCAGTATCGCCTCAGTGAACGGTCGGCCCAGGAACTCCAGCCCGACCGGTAAATCGTCCGTCGTGAAACCGGCGGGCACAGTAAGCGCGGGGAAGCCTAAGGCGGGGCTGAGCTGTCGGTTGTCGCCCCGGCCGTATCCGTCGTTGGGCGTCGCGTTCGACTCGACGTCCGGCGCGATCAACGTCGGTTGGTGGTCGAAGGTCGCGTACACGATCGCGTCGAGCTCGTGCTCCGCCATCGCCTGGTACACTGCGACGCGAATCCTCTCTCGCTTCTGCATCACCACGAGGTAGCCCGGATCGTCGGTGGTCTTGCCGGCGGCTCCCCACATGCCCCTGGACCGCCAGGGTACCACCACTCCTGAGAGAAGGATGTCGCGGAAGCTGCTGACCGGTGGGTTCGTGAGCTCCGCGAGATAGGCGTTGGTCGCCCGCTCGGTCTCGAAGTTGTTGCCGATGCCACCGACGATATCGAGATCGGAGATCACCAGCGGGTCGAGCACCTCGGCACCGGCGCCTCTGAGCTCGTCGATCGCGCGGTCCATGACCGCCTTGACCATTAGATAGTCCTCTGAGGACGGGTCAGCGCTGCGGTCCATTGGTTGGCGCACGACGCCAATGCGAGCGCCACGGAGACTCCCAACGTCCAGAGCGGTCGTGTACGTGCTCGGAACCTCCTCTGCGGCCTCGGCGGTGATGGGGTCGTTTGGGTCGTAGCCCGCGATGGCATCGAGCAAGAGCGCCGCGTCGGTCACCGTCCGGGTGATCGGCCCCATGGTGTCGTGCGTCGGGTTCGCGGGCATCATGCCGAACGTGCTCACGAGCTGGAGCGTGGGCCTAAGGCCTACGAGGTTGGCCACGGCTGCGGGCCCCCGGACCGAGCCACCCGTATCCTCACCGATTCCGACCATGCCGAAGCTCGCGGCGATGCCGGCTGATGTGCCCCCTGACGAGCCGCTCGGGTTGCGGTCAGGATCGTACGGATTGCGGATGATGCCATAAGCCGAGCCCACGTAGCGTGACGCGAACTCGCCCATGTTGGTCTTCGCGAGGATGATCGCGCCGGCGTCCTTCATCCGCGTGACGATCGTCGCGTCCCGCGAGGAGACGAAGTCTTTGAAGAGCGCCGAGCCGTACGTGGTCGGCATGTCGCTCGTCTCCACCTGGTCCTTCAGCAGCACCGGGACGCAATGTAGGGGCCCCGTCGGCGCTCCCGACTGCAATGCCTGGTCGAGGGAGTCCGCCAACTCGAGCGCGCGCGGGTTCAGGTTCTGGACGGTGTTGAGCCGGGGGCCGACCTGGTCGTATGCCGCGATGCGGTCGAGGTAGCCCTGAACGAGCGCGTGGCACGTCAGGTCACCGGCCACCATCGCCGTGTGTGCATCAGCGATAGTGGCCTCGACGACGTCGAAGGTCTGGGCGGCCAGGGGCGGGGCGAGGAACGCGGCAGGGGCAGACACCACGGCTGCCAGCGTGACCACACACACGCGCGAGATAGTCTTGAGCATGCCGTCAAAGTGTGCCGACGTGTCTCCACTGGCCAGGCGAGCTCCTGCTCTCCCCCTGCCATCCGTCTGCGCGCAGCTGAAGCGCTTGGCGACGCGCTCCAGAAACCGTACGGGCGGACTCAGCGTCAAGGTCGGTCCGGTGGTGGAAGTTCTGACCCAAGGTCGCCTGTTGGATTGGGCGATAGAATGCTTCTTTAGGAAATCCAGCGGCCGTTTCACACTGCGCAGAGGCGACGATCCATGAAGACCCGACAGCTGGTAGTAGCGGCGCTATGCGGCGCGAGCCTGCTCGCAGTGCCCGCTTCTGCCCAACAAACAGACTTCACGTTCCACTCGCCCCTGGCGGAAGACTGGTATCAGGCCTCGCAGTTCTTCGAGTGGACCTCTACCACCGCGAACAACAATGGTCAGAGCGTTCAGGTCGCGTACCGGACGTTCGGCTCTCGCACCAACCCGGCGCTCGTCCTATTGCACGGATATCCCGCGTCGAGTTTCGACTTCCGGGAGATGATCGAGTTCCTGGAGGACGACTATTTCGTAGCCACTCTGGACTTCCCCGGCTTTGGGTTCTCCGACAAGCCCCAGGGCGGCTACTCCTACATGCTCGAGGACGACGCCAAGCTCGTCGACCACTATGTGACGGACATCCTGGGCCTAACGAGCTTCAGCCTATTCACCCACGACCGCGGCGTCAGCGTGGGTCTGGCTTTTCTGTCCGACTACCTGTCCAACGAGAGCAACCCGTATGAAGTGACGTACCACTTCATGTCGAACAGCGGGATGTTCCTGCCGCTCGCGAATCTGTTCCCGCAGCAGACCGTCCTACTCGATCCGGTCAGAGGACCGGCGGAAACGGCCAGGCGCCAAGCACTTCCGCGCCGGACCGAGGGCACGCCCGTGCAGTTGGCGTATGCCGATATTGAAGCGTTCAACGATGGGATTGGTGCCAGACTGGGTGTCGGCAAATACTTGCTCGAGCGAGTGGCGAACGAGTATCGCTGGCTCGCTATTCTTCCGAGCAGCCCCATTCCGGTGGCGTACATCTGGGGCCTGTTAGACCCGGTGAATCCCGTGCGCATCGCGAACCACGTGTGGTCTACCTATCTGAACGACAGGCCCGTCGAGAGCTCGCTTTGGTACATGCCGACCGCGGGACATTACCCGCAGCGGGATGAACCCGAGGAAATGGCTAGGGTCGTTCGCCTGGCGCTGAGCGGTGAGATACCGACAAGAGATGACGAAGGCGGCCAGTTGCTATCCAACGCTAGACGAGGATCACCTGCGTCGGCCGTTTTTGTGGGGCACTCAGACATTGAGGACATGGTATTTCCCGGGGCGGTGAGATACAGTCCGGCGGGGTATGACATCAGGCGCTAGGGCGTTGGGCCCGGGCCCAGCTCTTCGACCTGTGACTTCTTCTCCCGCGGAAGGCACGAGACTCGTGAGCAACGAGATTGAGTCGCCGCCATCGAGCGCCATAGATCCGGCAGCGGTTGTCGGTCACGTTCACCTCAAGGTCGCGGATTTGCAGCGGTCCATCCGCTTCTACTCCGATGCGCTGGGATTCGAGGTCACGCAAAGGATGGGGGACGATGCTGCATTCCTTGGGGCAGGGGGATACCATCATCACGTTGGTCTGAACACGTGGGAATCGAGCGGGGGTAACCCGCCGCCAGCCGGCTCGACCGGCCTCTACCACGTTGCTTTTCGCTACCCAAACCGGGCTGCCCTAGCGACCGCCTTCCGCTGACTCCTCGAGTCTTCCATCCCGCTGGAGGGTGCAGCAGACCACGGCGTTAGCGAGGCCCTCTATCTGCGGGACCCTGATCGTAACGGTGTCGAGCTCTACTACGACCGACCGTGGCAGGATTGGCCCCGGGATTCTGCTGGCGGCTTGCAGATGTTCACGCGAGCTCTGGATTTGGAGGACTTGCTCCGTGCCTAACCGAGAGCGCTTGCAGCAGAACAAGGAGACGGTGAAGGCGTTCTACGACTTGATGTTCAACCAGTGCCGCCCGCGGGAGGCGATCGAGCGTTACGTCGGCGAGCGCTACACGCAGCACAACCCTCATGTCGCGGAAGGCAACGAGGCGTTCATCGAGTATTTTGAGCGCACGGCCGACGAGTATCCGGGCAAGCCGGTCACCTTCAAGCGAGTTTTTGCCGAGGGGGACCATGTGGTCTTGCACTGCCATCAGGAATGGCCCACGGACAAAGACAGTGATTGGGCCGGGATCGACATTTTTCGGTTGGATGCGGATGGGTGGATCGTGGAGCATTGGGACGTGCTTCAGATCGTTCCGGAAGAGGCGGCTCACTCCAACACGATGTTTTAGCATGGTAGACGACCCCTCTGTCACTGCCGAGTCGTACGGGGACGAGCCTGTGGGATATCCTCCTCTCCGAGTAATAGACCTGGTCGTCGAGAGTACTGAGGCGGCCGATGGTTACAGCAACATCGTGGTCAATCGTGTGAACCAGCACTGCCTGCGACTTGTTGTCTTCGACGGGGACTACCCCTGGCATCACCATCCAACCTCGGATGAGCTCTTCTTGGTCGTCGAGGGCTGCCTTCTCGTCGATTTGGCGGACGGCCGGACCCTTCGCCTCGAGCCCTGGCAAGCTGTGACGGTACGGCAGGCACGGTTCACAGGACCCGTACCGAAGGGCGCACGGTCAACTTGTGCTTCGAGGAGCTAGCCGCCGATACCGTTTTCGTGGACGGGCCGCCGGACCCATAGGCGTAGATTCTCAGTCTACGCGCCGCCGTTGGTCAAACCGCTTGTTCGACTTGCTGCGCGATCTGCCGCAAGCGCTCGATGTCGATCGCGAAGGTCTCGTCGATCTCGAGCGCGCAATGAATGCCGATCCGGCCCTCCGGCATGTAGAGCTCGAGTGCGGGACGCAACTCGTGATGCACCGCGAAACCAGTCGGGACACCGCGGAAGCCGTGCTCCGGGTCCCAGACGCAACAGACTGTCTCGCTCCACGCACCCTCAAGGCCCAGATCGATGCGCACGACTCTGCTCAATGCGGCGGAGTCCACCCACTCCGGTAGCACGCTCCTTGGCCTCGTCGCTAGCGTCGGGCGTGCCAGGCAGCCAGCACCTCGGCTTCGCGGTCCGCGGAGATGCCGGCCCGCAGGTTTGCTTGCCGCTCGGGTGATCGGGAGAAATGGTACTCGAGTGTGTCTCGGGCGGTGACCGCGAGAGGCCGGAATGTCAGCCCGGCTTCGATCTCGGGCGTGAGGTCGAATCGCGCGAAGCCCTCGTATCCTTCCGTGGGAGGGCGCCAGACAGGCATGTGGGAGTACGGTCGAACCCCGATCTCGGTGAGGAACTCGAGGTTCACCCAGGTGAAGGTCGTCTCGGCGGTAGTCACGCCCCGAATCCCGTAGAGCAGCTCGGCCATCGGCCGTGGCGTCCCGGGCCCAATGCCGTTGAACACGCCGGCCGTGCCGTCCTCGGCCATGCGGATCATCCACTCGGTAAGGTCGCGCACATCGATGATCTGCACGGGATCCGACCCATCACCCGGCGCCAGCACCTCACCGCCGCGCTGGATGCGCACGGGCCAGTAAGTGAAGCGGTCGGACTCGTCGTCGGGGCCGATGATGAGCCCGGGCCGCACGATGTTCACACGTCCCACGAAGATCCGCTGAGCCACTCTCTCGGAGAGCGCTTTCGCCAAGCCGTACGGCAGGCGCTCGGCATCCCGGCTGATACCGGCCGTCTCGTACGTGAACGTCGGGGCGTCCGCGGTCATGGGCACCCGGCTGGTATCGGCGTACGCCGAGCGCGAGGAGACGTAGAAGTATCGGTCGACGGAGTCCTTCAAGAATTCGGCCGATAGGCGCACCCATTCCGGGTTGGCGCGGGAGTTGTCGATTACGGCATCCCAGGTCCGCCCCGCGAGCGCGGCGAGCTGGCCGTTGCGGTCCCCCACGAGGCGTTCCACACCGGGAAACAGATGTGTGTTGGTGCGTCCGCGATTGAAGAGCGTGACCGTGTGGCCTCGTTCCAGCGCGTAACGCACCTGGTAGGGCCCGATGAATCCGGTGCCTCCGAGGATGAGAATCCTGATCGCCCTCTTTGCGGGGGGAACTGGGCGCGGGATGGGTGAGGCCGCGAGTGCGTGGGGGGTGATTCCCAGCGCCAGTGTGCCTGCGGTGGCTGCCGTGAGTCGAAGGAACTCCCTGCGATCGGTCGACATGGTCCCGCTCCCCGTGCTCAGCGCCGCTCTCCGTCTTACTCGGAGATTACGCGTTTCTGTGTGAGTCCCAGGCCGAGTTCCTTGCCCTTTAGGACGGCTGGCACGCCTTCCTCCATCCAGACCGGCGCTGGCGCGTCCATGAGGTAGTGGTCGAAGAACTGCTGCATGCGGATCGCCCAGTCCTTCCGGTTCTGCGACTTTCGCAGCCCGTGCGGCTCCCCGTTATAGTTGAGCATCCAGGTCGGCTGGCCGAGCCGCCTGAGCGCCACGAAGAGCTCGATGCCCTGCTCCCACGGTACGGCCGTGTCCTGGTCGTTGTGCATCATGAGCAGCGGCGTTTTGATTTTGTCCGCCGTGAAGATCGGAGAGTTCTCGATGAAGCGGAGCGGCTGCTCCCACAGCGACCCGCCGATCCGGCTCTGCGTGCGCTCGTATTGGAACATGCGGCTCATGCCCGTACCCCAGCGGATGCCGCCATATGCACTGATCATGTTGGCCACGGGAGCCCCCGCCTCGGCGGCGGCGAACAGGTCGGTACGCGTCAACATGTACGCGATCTGGTAGCCACCCCAAGAGTGCCCCTGCACGCCGATCTTGGTGCGATCGACAAAGCCCTCGGCGATCAGACCCAGGACACCAGGAACCACCGCATCGAGGGCGCTCTCCCCCGGATACCCGATCGCGTAGGGGATGTCCGGCACGAAGAGCAGATAGCCGCGGCTGACGTAGGAGCTGCGGTTGATCGAGGAGCTACCCGCTGCGGGCACCGTGTAGGAGTGCAGCCCGTCCGAGTTGCGCTCGTAGAAGTACACCATCATCGGGTATTCCTGCGAGGCGTCGAAGCCCTCGGGCTTGTAGAGAATGCCTTGCAGCGGTATGCCGTCGGTCGACGTCCACTCCACGAGCTCGGCGGTGCCCCAGAGGTATTCGTCCTGCTGAGGGTTGGCGTCGGTCACTTTGCGAGCGCCTGCGAAGTCCGCATCGGCGACCCAGACGTCCGGAAACTCCTCGAAGGTCGATCGTTCATAGAGGATGACATCCGCGGACTCGGCCTTGCGGATGGCCGCGAAGCGCACGTCGTCCATGACTAGTCTCTCGGGCGCTGTGTTTCCATCGAAGCGGTCCCGGTAGACGCCGCTCGCCTTGGTATACAAGTGAAAGGCGGTGAGGTACACGTCCGAGTCGGTCGGCACGTAAGGCTCGTCCGGGTCCAGATCGATCACGCGGAAGCGGACATCGGACTGCCGGCCCACGCCCTCGGTCAGGTTGCGCGGTGCTGCACGCCCGCTCGGGTCCAGCGCCCAGGCATCAAAGCGATCGTAGACGATGAATGCCCTGTCCCCTTCGGTCCAACCCGCGGATCCGTACGAGCGCAACGCGTCCGGATGGTCGTCGAGGATATCGTGGACCGGCACGCCGAGATTCTCGGTGAGGTTGGTCTTCTGACCGCTCTCAACCTCGACCGCGAACCAAGCCGTCTCGAAGCCGTCCCACCACGTCACGTACTTGCCACCGGGAGAAAGGCGCGCCTGGCCACGTATCATCTCGGCGACCTGCCGCGTCGAGCCATCTTCGACATCGATCACGTAGGCGTCCGAGTAGCGTCCATCCCAGGAAACGAGCTGGCGGTACTCGAGGTTGCTGGTCCCGAGCGCGACTGACCCGTCGCCCCGGTCGGCCACGGAGACAGAAGGGATGCCCTCGGTAGCGAGCTGGACGACGCGCCCACTCTGCAGGTCCAGAACCGCCTGGTAGGTGCGGTCCTCCTCCTGAGAGCGCTGCAGCAGCTGCATAGGCTGTAGGTACGGGTCCTTCCAGTTCCATATGTCGACCACGACTCGTTCGTCTTCCGGAGTCTCGTCTTCTGGCTCCGGCTCGGGCGCATCAGTCGTGCCGAAGAACACCCTCTGGCCGGATTCTGAAAAAGACACGCTGCCCTCGTCGCTGGGAGCCCACCCGCTGGGCAGACCGGTCGTGCCGAGGCTCGCGCGCGCCGATGCTTCACCGTCGGTTGCGACGTACAGCGCGAAGTCCGGTGCTTCGTTGTCCCGGTCGTCCCGGTCGGTAAGGAAGGCTGCCGCACCGTCATCGGAGACCGCGAGCTGCACGTAGCGCCCCTCGCCCATGCTCACGGTCACTGAGGCCCCGCCCTGGTCCACGCGGAACACGCCGTCCGAGGCGCCGTCCTGGCCTGAGGCCGTGTAGAACAGGGCAGAACCGTCAGCGGCAAACGCGTACTCCACCGCCGACTCAAAGCGCCGCTCGATTCCCGAATTCAGAGTTCGAACGACGAGTGTCGCGCCATCGTCGGTGCGGGGCGCTTCCGCGTCCTCCTCATCCTCCTCCTCTGCTGCCGACTCCTCGGAATCTTCGTCCTCGTCCTCGTCCTCGTCGTCGTCAGTCTCGAGTAGGTAGGCGACCCAACTACCGTCGTCTTCAGAGAGTCGAAACGAGTCCACGTCCGCCATCCGAGTGACGGATAGGTCGGAAAGGTCGATGACTACCAGTGAGTCATGAGGCTGAGCGTTGTCGCCGCGCTTCTTCTCCCGCGCTGCGTCGACGGCCTCTTCCGTCGGCTCGACCAGCGCGATCAGATACCGCGCATCCCTCGTGAACTCCGGCCGCGCGCCGCGGTCTATTGTGAGGGAGCGTTCATCGTTCAAGCTGCGAACGATCATGATCGCGTCGCCGTCTCCGGGTACGAGACGGTATACGAGCCAACGGCCGTCGGCCGAGACGACATCGTTCTGGATGCGATTCCACGTGTCGAAATCCGTGTGGTCCAGAGGTCGTTTTTCTTGAGCTGCCGCCGGAGCGGCTCCGAGGGTCAGGAGTAGCGTGAGCAGGGCGGCGCGTGGAGTCGTCATCGGTCTAGTCCTGGAGGACGGAACGGGAACGAAACGGTACCGGAGCGCCGGGTTGCCGGCAACGGCTGGCGGCGGGCTAGAGGCTAGTCCATTGGCGCGCGCCAGGCCCCCCGCGTCAGCCCGGCAGCTCTCGACTCAATCCGTGATCGGCACCGAGAGCTTCATCCGAATCCACCGGTCCATCCACTCCTTCTGATGTCGGGCCGTCTCATACCGGAGACCCGGCTCGCGAGGGCCGTGACCGGTGCGCGGGAGCCACACCAGCTTGGTCTCCACGCCGTTGGCTTTGAGGCCACGGTAGAAGATGAGCGCCTGGTTCGGCGGAACGCGTGGATCGTTCTCGCCGTGCAGGATCATGGTCGGCGTGGTGGCGTTCTCGATGAACGCCAGCGGGTTGGATTTCTGATACACGTCCCACATGCCGGGCTCGTAGGGCCCGGCGCCGAAGTACGCTTCGAAGACGTGCTGGATGTCTTGGGTGCCCCACATGGCGATGTTCTCGGTGATGGCAGCGCCGGCCACGGCCGCCTTGAACCGTGACGTCTGGGTCACCGTCCATGCCGTCATGAATCCGCCGTAGCTCCACCCCATCACGCCCAGCGAGTCCGGGTGGGAGACGCCTCGGGCTATCAGGGTGTCCACGCCGGTCATGATGTCCTGAAAGTCGAGGCCGCCCCAGTCACCCACCACTGCTTGCAGACCGGCTTCGCCGTACCCGGACGAACCTCGGGGATTCGGCATGAGGACCACGTACCCGTCCGCCGCGTAGCGCTGAGCGTCTGAACTGGATGAAGAGGCCTGGAAGTTCTGCACGAACACGCCCGACGGCCCTCCGTGGATCTTGACCACCGTGGCCCGGGGCCCGTCGTTGGGTGTCCAATCATGTGGATAGACGACCACGCCTTCCACGTCCCGTCCGTCCGCGCCCTTCCAGCGCAGCACTTCCGTCTCGCCGAGCGCCCACGCGGCGGTGTGTGCGTTGTGCGACGTCAGCGCGACGCCTGCCACCACGGACTCTGCCGTGGGGCGCTGCGAAATCGGAGTTGCGTGTAACTCGACGCTTTGTGTTGGACTCTCATAAGTGTAGACGATCAGGCTGCCGTCGCTCGAAACGTTCGACGATCCGTACACACCGTGGTCGGGCGTGAGCCGGACCGGCTGGCGATCGTCGAGCGACATGTAGAACACGCCGCGTGTGGTTCCTGTGGTCGCGCTGAAGTATGCGCCCCGACCGTCCGCGGAAAGCGTGAAGCCGCCTGCCTGCATGTCGGCCCTCGGCGACACTTCCCGGCGGTCACCCCCCGACGCGGACATGCGAAACAGCCTCGTCATCGCCACTTGGTACCGGTCGGTGAGCTGCCCCGAGAAGTACAGGTGTTGTCCGTCGACGGACCACTGTGGATTCGCGTCGGGGCCGGGGTTGTCGGTCAGCTTGCTCGGTGTAGCGGTCGAGTCGTGCGCCTCGATCACATAGACGTCGCTTTTCCACGAGTCCATGGGCCGGCCAGTCGGTGTTGCTGAAAAGGCGATGTGGGTACCGTCTGGACTCCAGTCGAACGGTCCGACCGTGAAGCCATCACCCCCAGTGATTCTGCGAGCCTCGCCGGCTGCCACGTCCAATAGCCAGAGATGGTTGGGGCGGCCGGGGTCGTCCTCGACGTTGATGTCTCTCCCGAGCTCCGCGAGGTCCTTCTCGTCTTGCGGCTCGGGTTCGGTCGCCCGGAACGTGATGAAGGCCCCATCGGGGGACCATTGGAAGGAGGAGATCGAGGTTTCGTGCGAGAACAGTTCCTGAGCCTCGCCACCTCGAGTGTCCATGAGATAGAGCTTCTGCTGTGGGCCTCTGCCTGCGCCCTGTCCCCTCCCCGCTTCGCCCTGCTGCCTCCCTCCGTCGCCCTGCCTCGCAGCAAGGAAGGCGAACGCGGTGTGGTCTGGGCGCCACCGGGGGCTAGTGTCGTTCTTGTCGCTCTGGGTGAGCTGCAGGGGCTCCGCCCATCCGGATGCGTCGCGCGTGAGCATCCAGATGTCCGTGTCGGTTTCGTTGCCTTCGAGATCGGCTGTGTTCACCGTGTACAGCACGGCCTGACCATCCGGTGATACCTGGATGCTTCCAAGACTCGAGACCGTGAAGAGGTCTTCGAGGGTTGGGCCAGCAGGCGCGTCCTCCGTTTGCTGCCCTGCGAGGGGAGTGGCGGTCAGGGTGAGCAGCAGCGTAAGCAGGGATGCGCGAGGCGTCGTCATCGGTCTAGTCCATGGAGGTCGAAACTGGAACGACACGGTACCGGAGCATCGGACGACCGGCAACGGCGGCGGGTTGCAGGTGGCTCTGGACTCGACCGGTCTCCGCCGCTGGCCTACAACGCCGCCAACTCAGGCCCCCCGATCGGGTACGCCTCCTGGATGAGTCGGCACAGCCCGAGGACTCGCTCCTCACCGAGCGGCGGACCCACAACCTGGAGTCCGACCGGCAGACCGGTGGCGTCGATTCCGCATGGGACCGAAGCGACGGGCAGGCCGGTAAGGCTCAGCGTGAACGTCGGGGCGATCCAATCCACGTAGGTCTTCATCGCACGCCCACCCACGGTCTCCGGGTAGTTCTGCTCTACCGGAAACGGCGAAACGGCCATAGACGGCGTCAGCAGGAAGTCGTGCTCTTGGAAGAATCGCTGGAAGAAGGCCCACATGCGTCCCCGAACCGCATGCGCCCAGGCGACCTGTTCGGTCGTCACCTTCAGTCCAGCTTCAATGTTGCCGCGCACGTTGTCACCCAGCTCGGCGAGTCGGTCCATGTGATCCCGCATGTGGGCCACCATCCAGACGCCGCGCAGGTGCAGGAACGCTTTGCGGCCGTCCGAGAAGGCGACATCGGCCTCTTCGACCTTCGCACTGCCCCCGGCGAGACCGAATGCGGCGGAACGGCAGCGCTCCTCCACCGACGCATCGATACCCAAGCCGATGATGTCCGGGCAATACGCGAGCCTCAGGCCATCGAGTCGCGCGTCGGCGACTGCCCCCACGAAGTCCCGTCCTTCGATCGGCTGCTTCATCGGGGAACGTGGGTCGGGCCCCGCCATGACCTGAAGCGCCAACGCCGTGTCCTCGGCGGTGCGCGCCATGGGGCCCGTCACCGCCAGGTCGTCCCAGGGCCAGGCGCTCGGGTAGGTGGGCACGAGTCCCGGCGAGGGGCGAATGCCGACCAGGCCACAAAACGATGCCGGGATCCTCAGCGACCCGCCCAGGTCGCTGCCCTCCGCCACGCCGATCATGCCGCTCGCGAGCGCCGCGGCTCCACCTCCGGTCGAGCCGCCCGCGCTCAACGCCGAGTTCCAAGGGTTGCGCGTGCGCCCGAAGACCTCGTTGAACGTGTTGCCGCCCGCGGCGAACTCTGGGGTGTTGGTCTTGCCGATGATGATGGCACCCGCGGCGCGCAGCCTCTCGACCACGAGAGCATCCGCGTTTGCAACGTTGTCGACGTAGAGCGGCGACCCGAACGTGGTGGGCAGACCGGCCACGTCGGTGATGTCTTTGATGCCTACCGGGACACCGCAGAGCAGTCCCGGCCTCGCGCCCGAGGCGAGCGACGCTTCCAGGTCTCGCGCGTCGTCTAGCGCCTGCTCGTTGGGCGTAACCACCGCGTTCAGCGTCGGGTTGTACCGGTCGACCCGGTCGAGTGCTGCCTGCGTGACCTCGACCGGTGACGCTTCGCCCGTAGCAACCAGCCGAGCGAGCTCCGTGGCGCTGAGGGCCGCTAGATCGCTCAGTTTCCGAACTCTCCCACGAACGCCACGGTCCGCGCGAAGGCCGCTTCACCGCCTTTGAATTTCCACGGAAAGCATCCAATGGTGAGGCGCTGATTCTGTAGCTCGGGCGCCGCGATTTCTCCGCCCATGTTCTCGATGTGGATGCAGTTGTGCGGGAAGAGCGCGTTGTGGGTGATCTGATAGTCCTCTTCCGGAAAGAGCCGATCGACCTCTTCGGCCCCGCCGAAGATCTGCTCGGCCTTCACGCGCACGCGATCGCATTGCCCGAACTGGCCTTTCCCCAGGAAGCGGCCAATGGGGAGGTTCATGGGGTGGTCCGTCGAGACGGCGTCCAATCCCCAGATCTTGATCTCCTTCTCCAGCAGCCACGGCACCAGGTCGCGATGCGGACCCGGGTGCATGCGGATGTAGCGCTCCTCGTCCGCCTCTTCGCCGAATTGCGCGTATCGGTGCCACCCGGTGTGCAGGATCAGGATGTCTCCCTTCCGCACCTCGACCTTGGACTCGATCATCAATATCCTCGTGGATGAAGAGGATCTAAAGCTACGTCGCCATGCAGAATTTGCTTTGGGCAAGACTGTGCGAGTGTCCTCAAAGGACCAGCGCTCCGCAACCTCGTCCGAAACGAAGCGATCTCGCCGCGTGGATCGCGCAAGTTAAGCTGTTAACGGTCTAGCCCTCGCGCGAACTCATCGTCCCGAAACCATGAGATGCGCGCCGGACGTACCTGCCTCCATGAGCCAAAGCATGGCCGGACCGCGGGCAATCGGGAAGCCGAGGTCTCGGGTGGCGTACGGCACGGCCACCACGGTGTGGTTTCGGTAATCCTGGGCGGAGTCCCCATACACGTGGTAGTAGATGCTTCCCCACACAGACAAGGCACGAGTTCCGTCCGCCTCGGCCCGCTCGAAGCGAGCCAGGATTTCAGCCACTGTGCCTCCCGCGCTCTCGAAAGCATGGTTCTGCTCCAATCGCGGACGATTGGCTTTGGCGGTGCACTGGATGTCGAAGGGAGCCATTTGACCGGGCCGGCCTTCATTGTCCCAGCAGATCAGGTCGTTGCTGCCCTTGCGGAGCACTGCTGTGCTGCCATCAGGACGGAGCTCGAGGATGGTCGCCTCGGCATGCAATGACGCGGGCGCGGCGAGCATCGTCCGCTCGATATCGGCGTCGGCGGATTGGGCGCACAGCGCGGACGGCAGAAGAACTGCGGTGAAAGGGAGGAACAGTAGGTGCTTTATCAACCTGGCCTCCGTTGGAAGGGTCTCACGATGGAGCTCGCGTCGATCTGCTCGCTGGGTCATAGGCGCCCAGCTGCGCACTTGCTTGGCGGAATATCGACGTCTACCGTGTGACCGAGAAGTGGCAGTCTACAAAGTTCCCGATCCGGGGGTGACGGTGCAAAGCATGCGAGCCACCATGATGTTTCCGATCTTGGCAGGCCTGACGTTCGCGGGATCGCCGCTCGGCGCTCAAAAGGTGGAACGGCTCGACTCCTACGAAGGGGTCGCGATACGAATGCTGCAGAGCAACAATGCCGGAAACGTGCACGCCATCATCGATCCGGCTCTGAACCAGGTGGTCGGGTACCTCGAGGGCTGTCCGCGGGCTCATAATATCTTCGCGCATCCTGATGGGCTCTACTATTACTGCACGAACGAAGAAGAATACACGCTCGACGTCTTCGATACGGTCACATTGAAGCTGGTCGAGCAGATCCCGCTCACGGCTCGTCCGAACAAGGCCGCCTACAACAAGTACAACCGTAAGATCTACGTGGGGATCGCCAACCGACCCTTCGTCGATGTGATCGATCTAGACACCCACGAGAAGCTTGGGAGCATCCGGGTGCCGACCGGGATTCACAACGTCTATGTGAGCCCCGATGGAAAGTGGGTAGTTGCCGGTTTGAACGGCCGGAACGAAGGGTCTATTCAGGTCATCGACGCCAGCACCGATGAAGTGGTGAGAGAAATCTCGCTGCCCGCGCCCAGCGGCGAGATCCACCGCGTCCGACCCATGATGTTCCTTGCCGCGGAGGACGGGTCGACGGACAAGATTCTGGCGCAAGGCGCTGCGGTCAACGGATTTTGGGTGATCGACTGGGCGACAGGGGAGACGGAGCAAATCATTTACCCGCCGCGTCTGCCAGCGTGGAAGCAGAGTGCCGAGGCCAACCAGGGCGCTCCGATGCATGGCTTGGAAGTGCTGCCGGATCGCTCCGCAGTCTGGGCGTCAAGCCGCTTGGACAGCCGAATCTACGGTTGGTCTCTGCCTGATTTCGAGTACATCGGCGCGGTCGAGGTGGGGCCCGCGGCGAACTGGATGACGCCGACACCGGACAGTCGGTACATGTATGTGGCCGTCTCGGGCGCCGACTATACGGTGGCCGTCGACCTCCAGGAACTCAAGATCGTGGCGAAAATGACCGTAGGCGCCGGACCCAAGCGCATCGACACGGCGGTCCTTCCGCTGGACCGTGTGGAGGCCCGCGACGGAGGTGGTGGCAAGCCATGAACCCGAACACTAGAGGGCGTGGTTTGGGGGGATGGGCGGCCGGCTTCTCCCTGATTGCTGGAGTCGGCATTCTTGTTGGTCTCGGCCCGACCTCCGAGGGCTTGGGGTTGGCCGAGCCGCTCCAAGCGTCCACGGAGTCGTCCCCCGACGGTGCGATGCCGCAGGATCCGTTCGACTACTACCGGACGAACATCGAGCCCCTGTTCCTGAGGTCTCGTGGCTACCCGGGGTCGACGGACGGCAACGCCGCTTGTGTCATGTGCCACGTGTGGCAAACGAGCGTTCGTTTCTCCCTCGAAGAGCCGACCGAAACACCGGATGGAGGGGCCTGGACAGAGGAACAGTCTCGCCGCAACTACGAGGTCGTGACCCAACTGGTCAATGCCTCCGACCCAGAGTCCAGCAGGTTTCTACGGAAGCCGTTGGCAGTGGGAGCTGGCGGGCTGCGTCACACGGGCGGCGCCCACTGGGATTCGACTCAGGACCCCGAGTATCAAGTCATACTCGACTGGATCCGTGCCCTCCCTGAGGCGGAGTTCACGCCCGCCGACGCACTGGTGGCCGTCGACTTCCAGTACTATCGCAGTTGCGTCCACCCGGGGGTGCTCAGCGTCGGGAAATACGGGCAGCTCCCGTGCACCTCGTGTCATGCGGCCGGCTTGGCAGGGTTCGCCCCACGCAGCGCCAGCGGTGGCGTGTTGACGGTGGCGGAAGCCCGACAGGGATTCGAGTCACTCCAGAGACTGATCGTGCCCGGCGATCCCGAGGGGAGTCGCTTCCTGCTGAAGCCCCTGCACCCGGACGGTGGCGGTTCGTATGCCCACAACGGCGTGAGGCGGTGGCAGAACCGAAATGATACGGAGTGGCAGACGCTTGCGGCGTGGATTCGCGGGGAGCTGACTGGCAGCGAGTGCTCGCCGGTGTATTAGAGCGAGACGGCGTCCACGTCAACGACCTGCGGTCCGCACCCTGGAATTTTCTCCAAGTGGTCGACGGTGTCTCCGATCAACCACACCCAAAGGTCGTCGCAGTACGCCGGGTCGAAGCTCGCGGAAAAAGCGTACTCACCCGCCACGTTTGACCCTGTGGACCGTATTCGACGGGTTTCAAGGTCGGGGGGCATCTGGCCCACGGCCACGCCGATCTGCCCCACGTAGGGGCTACCATCCAATGTGACCGTGCCAGTGACCTGGATATTGTTGGCAATGTCGATGTTCAGCGTGTGCTCGCCACACCCGTCCAGCAGATAACGGCTGTGGACGCCCGGTCCGTCATCAGCCTCCACGTACAGCCAGAGCTTGTCGCAGTCCTCAGGAGGGACGCTCCCCTGGAATTCGTAAGGGCCGCTCGAGTTGAATACGGACATTGGCCTGGACCGCGAACATGAGGCACGATCGCACAGACGCCGTCGAGCAGAACCGTGCAGGCACCGCAGACGCCGTGCTCGCACCCCACGTGTGTCCCGGTGAGGCGTAGCTCATGACGAAGGAAATCGCTCAGGAGCATCCGTGCCTCGGCTGAGCCTTCGCGCGGCACGCCGTTGATGGTGATTCTGACGGGGGACGGGATGGTCCGTTCGTGAGTCAAGGTGGGCGGATGTCCTAGGGATAGCGGAGAGACGAGGGTGGAGCGGCGAGGGCCAAGCTGAGAATGGGCCAGAACGGACGCAAGCACGTCGTATAGGGGGTGGACGATCGGCCACCCCTGCGCGAGGCCGTGCCACTCGGGTTCCAGCACCTGGTGGCGATGCTGCTGGGCAACATCACGCCGCCGCTACTGGTGGCCGGCGCGCTCAGCCTCTCTGGGGCAGACACCGCGTTGCTCATGCAGGCCGTGTTCTTCATGGCGGGCATTGCGATCCTCGTGCAGGCGTACCCCATCGGGCCGGTCGGCGGACGAATTCCGGTCATCATGGGGACGAGCATCGCTTTTGTGACCGGCATCATCGTGATCGGCCGTGAATACGGACTGGCCGCGGTTTTCGGTGCGTGCCTGGTTGCCTCGGTGGTCGAGATTCTGCTGGGCTTCTCGATCAGCCGCTTGCGGACTCTCTTCCCGCCGTTGGTGAACGGAATCGTCGTGATGCTCATTGGGCTCACGCTCATTCCGGTAGGCATGGACTATGCGGCCGGTGGCGTGGCAGCGGCCGACTATGGGGCACCGGTGAACCTGTTGATGGCCGGCGTGGTCTTCTTGGTGACGCTGCTGCTCAACCGCTTCGGGAAGGGCTTCCTCCGCCATGCGAGCTTGCTCGTAGGTGTCGTCACCGGGTACGCGCTCGCGATCGCGCTGGGCAGGGTGGACTTCTCTGCGGTCTCGGACGCCGGCTTGCTAGCCGCGCCCAGACCGCTGGCCTTCGGCCTGGAGTTCCATGTCGACGCCATCCTGCTCATGGCGTTCATTTACGTGATCAGCGCCATGGAGACGATCGGGGATATCTTAGGCACACTCGCTGCGGTGGACCGCGACGCGACGACCCAGGAGCTGAGCGCCGATGGTGTCATGAGCGGTCTGGCGGCGCTCTTCAGCGCGTTTCCGAACACTTCGTATTCACAGAACGTGGGCCTCGTGAACTTCACCGGGGTCGTGAGCCGCCACGTCACCGCGATCTCGGGAGTAATCCTGGTGGTCTTCGGCCTCGTACCAGTCGTCGGCGCCGGTTTCGCCACGATTCCGGCACCGGTCATTGGAGGCGGCGGGCTCATCATGTTCTCCATGATCTTTGCGAGCGGCTCGGCGATCCTGCATCGAGGCGTCGTGCTCGATCAGCGTAACATGATCGTCCTGGCAGTCTCGCTTGGGCTGGGACTCGGAATCGAGCTACGGCCCGACGTTTTGCAGAGCCTGCCGGACTGGGTCGGCACGTTCTTCGGATCGGGGCTGATCACGGGTGGGTTGAGCGCGCTGGTATTGAACGCGGTGCTGCCCGTGGAAGCGAACGACCCCGTGGGGCCTGCCTAGTCCGTCGGTGTCTCTTCCGGCTCGGGCATAGCCGCAAGACGGAGATACCCGCAGAGGAGCACGCCGGCCAGGAAGCTCGCCGCGATCAGTGCCGACGGCCCGAGATACTCCAACGCCACGACCGAGCCCGACATGGCGATGGTACCGGAGAACGCCGCCGCGCAAAGGGCCGCCACGACCAAGACGGGCCTGAGGCCGACAGGTTGCCTCCAGTCGAAGATCAGCGAGGCCGAGATCCCCACTAGAGAGAACATGAGGAAGTGCACCACGGTGAAGGTGGCGATGCGGAAGGCGGTGGCCAGGCCGGCGATGACTCCCGACACGCTGGTGAGATCCAACTCAACACCCGCCGTGGGCCCAAAGGCTGCCCCCGACAGGGCACCCGCGGTGGCCAGGGGCTGGAACTGTATCAGGTCGAGGACGAAGAAGGAGAGAGCTACCCCCGCGGCGGCGACGGCGCCTGCTTTCGCTCCGCAGATTGCGCGACCGAACATGCCCATGGTTCGCCTCCTTGGAGCGTGTCAATCACCCCTACCCACCGGCCCATCGCGCAACCTGGGCCGGGCTGTTGTGTTTCGCAAGCGCGCACTCTAGGCGCGAGGCTCAGTTCGCCTGCGGCTGCGGCGCGCCGAGCGTCAGCGACCCGGCCCGACCCCGATTCGGAGGCCAAGTCCTCCCGAGGAGAGCGCCACGCTGACCCGGCCGTCGCCTGCTTCAGGTGCTGCGGTTCCATGTCGCTCGTGCATTTTCGGCAAGAAGAAGGCGACCGCGCTTCCGACTGCTGCTCCGGTGAGCACGTCCGTCGGATAGTGCTTTCCGGCCTTGGTGCGCGCGTAGGCTGTGCCCGAGGCGGCGGCGAGTGTGCCTACCCAGACCCACTTCGTCCACCACGCGTCGGAATAGATGTGATCCAATACGGTTGAGGCGAAGACCGCAGAGGCGAAGGCTGTCGACGCGTGCCCCGAGAAGAACGAAAGGCGCGCGTCTCCTTCCGCCGTAGCCTTGACGTACCTCTCGTCGACGCTCACGTCGGAGTTGTAGGCATAAGGGCGCATCCGTCGTGTTGCTGCTTTGGTGTACTGCGTGATACTGCCGACAGCCAGGCCCACCTCGAGGCCCATCACGAGTGTCGTGAAGAAGCCACCCTCAAGGTCGGCGATGGCAATCGCGCCGGCAGAGCTCGACCATGCGATGAGGCGAAGACGGTCGCTTCGGCTTTGCCAGGACTCGGACCACTGCCGGGTCGCCCATCGGTCGAAGCCGTTGACGTCCGCACGGTTCAGGGCCTTCAACTGCGAGCGCTCGAGACCGCTCACCGAATTGGCTACTACCTGCGAGAGAGCGCCCGCGGCCGCCAACGCGGGCAACGCGATCGCGTCGCGTTTGGACAGATGGTACGGAAACTGTGCCGCCATGTCAGCGGGCTGCGCCGACCAGGCGACGGTCACCAGGGCGAGCATCAGGAAGGCTCGGCCCAGTGGGCCCACGGAATCTCCTATAGCCCGGACCTCGCGGTGATCATGATCCGGCCGAGAAATGCGGGGTCAGCCACGAGTTCGCTCGTACCAGGCGGGAACCCGTTGGATTCCATGATGAAGGCCAGGATGTCGAGGTACCTCTGAGTTGGCAGACTGTTGGGCGCGTTGGTCGGCATCAGCGTTTGGATGCTCGTAAACAGGTCACCAAGAGATCGATCCCCCCAGAGAAACATGAAGCTAGATCCGATCAAGCTCGGCGCATTGCTGTTGCCACGCAGATCTTCCGAGTGGCAGGACGAGCAGGTTTCCAGGTAGTGGGCTGCGCCACGTTCGGCCTGCTGCTGCGAATAGATGCCGGCCCAGACAGACTCGGCCAACGCGCTTCCGGACTCCCTGGCTGCGGATTCAGCGCCTCCGGATTCGGGCAACGAGCCTCCGGACTGGGCCGCTGGGCTTCCGGGCTGGGCGACTGAGGGTCCGGCGCACGCGGTGGCCGTAGCCAGCAGTCCGAGCACGAAAAATGATGACCTGGGTCGCGCTATCATCGCTTCGGCAGCGCGAACACATGGATGGAATTGCCGTTGCTCGGGCGCCGAATTTCGGGTGACAGGTCATTGGGTAGCATCGTGGACCAGCTCGCGCCGCCAATCCCCACGGGCATTGCCACGTACTGCTTGCCGTCCGCCAAATACGAAATCGGGAAGCCCTGAGCGGAAGTGGGCAAGCGCGTCTGCCACAGGATGTCTCCGGTTGCCGCATCATAGGCGTACATGTGCCGATCCCAGTCCCCTGCGAAGACCAAGCCTCCCGCGGTGGTGAGCGCCGCGGTATTGATCGGTGAGGGCGTGCGATGACGCCATTTGATCTCGCCGTTGGTGACATCCATGACCAGCAGCTCACCCAGGTTTCCCTCCGCTGCCGGATGCTCGGTGTTGATGCGTCGCACCGGACCTGTGCCGCCACCCCCAGGAATCCGATCGACCGGCCCGAACGTCGCGCGCTCGCAGTTGAGCGTGATGGGGATGTACAGGAATCTCGTCTGCGGGCTGTAGGCCATCGCGCGCCAGCTCTTGAATCCCGATGTGCTGGGGCACATGTGGATCTCGATGCCGAGCTCCTGGACCATGCCGGGCCGATACCGGACCCTGCCGGTCGCCCGATCGACGTCGAGGATGTTCTGGTACCCGATGTCGGTGGCGTGGATGAATTCGCCCGTGGTGCGATCCAACTGCCATAGGATTCCCAGCTTGCCCATCTTGAACAACGACTTTCGCCCATCCACGTCGATCAACAAGCTCTCGAAGACCTCGTCCATGTCGTGGGTGTCGCCTGGCAGGTACTGATAGTACCAGACCATTTCCCCTGTCTTGGGGTCGAGCGCCAGGCTCGAGTTGGTGTAGAGCGCGTCCCCGGCGGTGCCGCGTTGCGCTCTGGCCCACGGCTTGGCTTGTGCGGTCGCCCAGTAGACCAAACCGGTTTCCGCGTCGTAGCTGCCTGCGATCCAAGCGTCGCTTCCTGCCCTGAACATCAACGGCAGATCGCTCCAGGTGTCACCACCCGGCTCCCCCGGGCGGGCCACGGTGGAGGTGCGCCACAGCTCTTCACCTGTAAGTGGATCATGACCGGTGATGAAACACACGTCTTCCTTGTAGCGGTCGCATCCATTGATCCCGGTAATGAGCGTGCCATCAGCGACGATGGGCCCCGCCACGTAGTGGTACCCCAGGTCCGGATCGGCCACCGCGGTTCTCCAGACTTCTCTTCCCGTTCTCGCGTCCACGGCGACGATGCTCGCGTCCCCCGTGGCCGCATACAGCATATCGCCATAGATGGCGATGTTTTTCTGCACTCCACGTCCGACACCCGCGAAAGCACCGGCCGGCAGTCCGGAGTTGTCCGAAGTGGGCGTACCGTCCAGTCGTGGCGTGACGCCAGGGCGATACTCCCAGAGCAGGTCACCGCTGGCGCCATCGAGCGCCTGAATGACCCCGCGTGGATTCGGCAGGTAGATGACGCCGTCATGAACCAGGGGCGCCGCTTCCTGCCCGCCTGTGTCGTCCATGGCCCACGACCACGCCAACTGAAGTTGAGCGACGTTGTCCGAGGTGATCTGATCGAGCGGGCTATAACCCCATGCGTCGTCCGTCCTTCTCCAGTTCAGCCAATCACCCGGTGGTGGGTCACGCAGCATATCCTCGGAAACTGTGTTGAAGTCGCTCGCTTGCGCCGTAACGTCCGGCGCCACCGACAGCATCACGATGAAAACGCAAAGCAGGCGTCTGGTCTTCATGGCTAGTTCCGCACCTCAGCCGCGATCTCATCGTAGAAACCCGGAATGCTACGACCCATGAAGAGGCCGTTCTCCTGCATGGTCCAGCTCAGGTCCTGCGTCTTGATGCGCTCCGACGCTTCGCTCTTGGGCATGCCCGACCTGATCAACTCCGCCATGCGCGAGCGAACCGCCTCCATTTGATTGCGGAAGTCCACGACGTTGTTCCGGTTCATTACCGCGCCGTGCCCCGGGATGGCCGTGTCGAAGTCGAGCTCCAGAATATTGTTCAGGGTGCCGACCCAATCTTCGCTGCTACCGCCATTCCCATAGTCGATGAATGGCGCGATGCGGTGCAGAAGATCACCGCCGTGCACGGTTCTCAGGTCGGGGAAGTAGATCACGGCATCGCCGTTGGTATGCCCCCGACCCATGTAGAACGCTCGTACCTCCACGCCTCCGAGATAGACAGCCGTCTGATCGGTGAAGACCACCCTTGGCGGCGCGTCCTGGTTGCCCCTCACCATGTTGTCGCGAGCATTCTGGTGGGCGATGACCTCGGAGATGTCGATGTACTCGACGTTGCCACCAGAGTGGTCCCCGTGATGGTGGGTATTGAGCACGTATCTCACGGGTAGATCGCTCACCGAGCTCACGAGCTCCTGAATCTCGGCAAAGTTCCGCGGAAACTTGTCGTCGATCAGGATCACGCCTTCCGGGGTGACCCGCACGCCGACGTTTCCACCGCTACCGATGATCACATAGAGCCCGTCCTTGACCTGTTCGATGGTCAGGCTGCTCTGTGCCTGAGCTCCGGTCAGCGTGGTCGCAACGAAGACGCTGCTCAGGAGTGCTCGACGTATCAGGTTGCTCATGGATCCCCCCTTTGTGAGGGGGCGCATGTTAACTCTGAGACAGGCTTTCAGCGAAAGGCGTCCTGGCTCGGGCATAGCAGCGCGCCCTATCTTCGGTCTCACCCCGGGCCCATTCCGTCCACCGCGAATCCCAGAGAAGGCTTCCGATGAGCCTCCGGCGGCTGACATTGCTGCTCTGCTGTATCGTGCTCGAGGCGTGCGGAGACTCTCCTGCTGAACCGGGCTCGGATGCCACGGTCGCCATCCGCGTGGAGCTCCCGGCGGGTGCTCTCCGCGGCGCTCCGCTTCTGCTGCTGCTGCTGCCGCGAAACGTCGCTGCTCCACCACGAAGTGCACATCCGGCCGGCGTAGGAGGCCCGCCGCCACGAGTTCTGACAGGCCCATCGCCGAGCCAACAGTCGCGTCGAGTCCCCAGGGGTCTTGGTCGATCAGCACGATCTCACCCACCGAGATACGAACGGCACCTGTCATAGGCGCCACCCGTGGGGTCGTGAGCACGCGCCACTCGGCTTCCGCGGTGCCCGGTGGCCCGGAGGGAATCGGCGGAGGTCGAGCTTCGCCCCGCGCTGCATGCGGACGCGAACAGGACCAGAACGGCCATGACTACACGTCTCTGGCGCCGCACTAGGCGGGGATCGAAACGCGAGGCTGGCATCGGTTCTTCCTGGCTCCGGGGAGTTCGACGCACGCCAAAGTTAGCTGGGAATGGATACCCATGGCGCGATCGCCACGGAACATGTAAGGTCTGCGCACAATAGAGGTATATGGTTCTTGATGCTCCGCTCAGGGCTTCGGGGAGTCGGGATGCTGGGGTCGGCAGCGTTGACCCTAGGCGTCCATCGTGCATAAAATATCAGGCTATATGCGCTGGCGGTTTCGGGGAGACCCGCGGTCCAGCCAGGAAACATCTAGTAGTTCTGGTTCAGAGCGTCCCGTCCCGGTCCGGGCGAGTCCGTTTCGATGGACAGATAATGGACAGATAATAGTTGGGGGAGACCCCGAGGAGAACGAAGCATGGTGCGACCCCTGAAGCTGTCACTCAGCCTTGTCCTCGTGGCCCTGGTCGTGGGGCCGGTGGCCCTTCATGCGCAAGCGCAGGGCCGCTTTCGCGTCCTCATCCCCTACTTCATGCCGCTGGGGGATGCGGATGATGACTTCGGCAAGGACGCGTCGAAAGAGCTGCGCAAGCTCATCAACACGCTTGCGACGCACGTGCCGATCGAAGAAAAGGAAATCAAGGATCAAGCCAAGCGCTTTGATACTAAGATCCAGGACCTGAACTGTATCCTGACGCGACAGCTCGCTTCGCAGATCGAGGCGCAGGTCGCTTTGTGTGCCGAGTACGACGAGTTGCCCGACAAGTCCTGGGCGCTGAAGAATGTGGTCTTCTGGGATATCGCCTCGAGCGAGCAGTTCGCGGTTTCCGACGTCACGGTGGGAGAGAAGGACGACGAGATTGCGGCTCAGCACATCTTCAACGAGTTCGACCTGTACGTGCAGCAGATTCGTGCCCAGGGCATCTGCGCAGACTACTACGCCAGCCGGCAGTGGGAGAATGCGCTTAGGAACTGCGACCAGGCGCTCGCGCTCAACCCCGACGGCGTCGCCACTCGGTATTTGCGTGGACGGATTCTGTATGAGCAGGACAACTACACGGAATCGCTCGGGGAAATGGAGAAGGTCTTGGCCCTCGAGCCCTTCCATCAGGAAGCGCTCGAGTTGGCTGGATACATGTCGGCTCTTCGGGATGACGATGACAACGCCCGTGAGTACTACGGTCGCTACCTCGAATTGAACCCGGCCAACGCAGCGGTTCGCATGAGGATTGCCTACGACCTCGCGAGGGCGGGTGACCCGGTGGGCGGCATGCAGCTCATCCAGATCGGTCTCGATGTCGATGCCGAGAACGTCGACCTTTGGGAGCAGTACGGTGGCTTCGCGTTCTCTGCGGCTCTCGAGGCTGAGCAGAATGCGGCGCTTGATGCCCAGAATGGTGGCGGCGTGTCGCCGGAGGCCCAGGGCTATTACCGAGAGGCGATCAATGCGTACGAGAAGGTGTTCGAGGGCGAGGGCGCAGAGACGCCCGTAGGGCATCTTCGCAACATCATCGCGGCGTACATCCAGTTGGACGAGGTCGCCAGCGCGGTCGAAGTCGGCGCCCGGGTGCTGCAGACTCACGCGCAGGAAGACGTGCTTTGGTCGATCTACGCAGATGCGCTACAGCGCAACGAGCAACTCGATGAAGCCATCACAGCGCTCGATCGTGTCCGCGAGATCAACCCCTCGCATCCGAGCGCCATGCTTCGCCAAGGCAACTGGTTGATCCAGGCCGGTCGCATCGAGGATGCGGTTGCGGTCTTGAAGGAAGCTGTTGCCGATGACCCCGCTCGTGCGGACCAGGTAGCGCGCATGATCTTCGCTGACGCATACCAAAAGGGTTACCAGGAAAAGAACTATCAGTACGCGATCGCGGGGATGGCGGCGGCCAAGGAGCTGCCCGACCTCGGTGAAGCGATGGTCAGCCAGCTCAACTTCTGGCACGGCTTCAGCGTGTACCAGGCGGCTGTGTTGGAGCAGGCGCCGCAGACGCTGCCCACTGCGCAGGCTACTCTGCCGCAGTTCCAGGCGGCGATCAACCTGTTCAACCAATCTGGGGCCTACCCGGCGTCGGTGAACGTGAATCTCAGCGAGCTGCTCGCCAATGCGAACACCTATGTGGAGATTCAGGACGCGATCATCAAACGAGGTCGCTGACCTCACGGGTCGCATAGCGGCAACTGCCGGGCTTGAGCGCCCCGGGGCTTCGGCCCCGGGGCGCTCTTTTTTGACACATCCGGGCTCGAGCCTCTCCCTGGCTCGTCGGCCGCTGGCCCTAATCGCTCCCACTTCGACCCACCACCTTGCGTGGCACCTTCGGGTTTCGTTCGGAAAATCGAAAAAGTGTGTTTTTGGCTGATTCGGTGATCGTGCCTGTGCTGAGTGGGCATTCGCTCTATTCGGCACCGCCTCGCGACCTCAAAAGTTTGTAATAAAACACCCTTGACGCCCCGCACCACCGGGGCGTATACTGACACCATAGTATCCCATCTTATCCCACTTCTCACCACGAAGGACGGTTGGTGAACGGATTCGTCGGGCAGTACGAGCATCAGATGGACGAGAAGGGGCGGGTCAGCCTCCCCTCGGCGTTTCGCCGAGAGGCTGACTCGGGCCGCTTCGTGCTTCTGCAGTGGGAGAAGCCGTACCTGACGCTCTTCCCAGAATCCAAGTGGGTAAGCGTGCAGGAGCGGCTTCTCGAATACCGACGAAACGATGCGCAGGCCTGGAACCAGGTCAGATCAATCGTTTCCAACGCGGTAGAGGTCGCGCCGGACAAACAAGGGCGGATCCTCGTGCCTGCCGGACTCCAGGCGGCGGCGGGGCTCTCGGGCACGGTACTGCTCAGCGGCAACCTCGACCGAGTGGAGCTTTGGAACCCCTCGACGTATGCGGAGGCCGTCCACGTAGACGCGGGCGACCTCGAACAGTTTGCGCACAGGCTCTTCGGATGACCGGCTTCGACTACCATGAGCCGGTGCTCGGCGATGCAGTAGTGGGACTGCTCAACCCCGAGGGGGAGCGGCTCTACCTGGATGGTACGGTCGGTGGGGGAGGGCATGCGCGGCGGATCCTCGAGCATTGCGGGGGCTGCCGAGTTCTGGCCGTGGACCGCGATCCCGATGCGCTCGCAGAGGCTCGCGTAGCGCTCGGCGAGTACAGCGAAAGAGTGCGCTTCCTGCATCGCCGCTTCGACCGCGCGCTGACGGACGTCGAGATCCTCGACCGTGGCCTGGACGGTGCCCTACTCGACCTTGGCGTGAGTTCTCATCAGCTCGACGAGGAAGGCCGGGGATTCGCCTTCCGGCGCGGTTTGGCACTGGATATGCGAATGGATACCACGGAGAGCAGCGACGCCGCTCTATTGCTGGCTACGGCCAGCGAGGACCGACTCGCGTCGGTCTTCCGTGACTACGGCGAGGAGCCCAAGGCACGGCGACTGGCGCGAGAGATTCTGAAGCGACGCGCGTCTGCTCCCCTAGAGACGAGTGACGATCTGGTCGCGGCGCTGTCCGTGACGCTGCGGCGCTCGCCCTCGCAGAGGGACAAAGCCCGGATTTTCCAGGCCGTCAGGATCGCCGTAAACGAAGAGTTGGAGTCGTTGGAAATGGGACTACCTGCCATTCGGGAGGCGTTGAACGATCGAGGCATCTTGGTCGTGATCGCCTACCACTCACTCGAGGACCGCGTCGTCAAGAACGCGTTCCGCGAGTGGAGCAAGGCGTGTACCTGCCCGCCACAGCTCCCGCTTTGCACCTGCCGAGGCGTGCCCTTGGGTAAGACGCTCACGCGCAAGCCTATACGTCCGGACGAAGACGAGATCGGCCGGAACCCGCGTGCTCGCAGCGCTCGACTGCGGGCCTGGCGGAGGGCCGCCTGATGGAACCGGGCATGCTTGGACGCGGCGCGGTGGTCTTCGCTGTCCTGCTCGGTGCGCTCGGGATGGTAACCTGGCGCCAGAGCCGCGCATTGGAATCACTCGCTGTGCTCGACGACCTACACCGACAGGTCTCGGTGGCCTCGGCGGAGCGGGCCGAACTGGAGCGCGACGTCATGGTGCTGGAGTCGCGCGCACGAGTGGTGCCCGAGGCGCGGGACCGCCTTGGAATGCACGTCCCCAAAGGAGCAGAGCTGGTTACGCTTTCGGGAGTGTCGAGGCCATGACTCCGAAAGACCCGGTAGCGCGGCCCCGTCCTTGGCGGCGAAGAGTTCTGCTTGGCGCCTGGCTCACTGCGGCCGCGATCATTTGCGTGCGCGCGGTCCAGATCCAGGTTGTACAGTCGCAGCAGTGGCGCGCGGTCGCAGAGGCCCAACACCGAAGGGACGAGGAGATCGTCGCGGCGCGCGGAAGCGTGCTGGACCGGGACGGCACGCCGCTCGCGGTGTCGCGCGAGCGCTTCAGCGTCGGCATCGCTCCGAACGAGCTCATCAACGTGGAAGCGGCGCGCTCCCTCCTAAGCGACGTGCTCGGGATCTCATCCCTTTTGGTGACACAGTTGACGAGTCCCGAAAGGCGCTGGAGTGTGGTTCCGGGCCGGTACCCGCCTGCGGTACGCCAGCAGCTGAACGGTGTCCGTGGGATTCATGTCACGCGCGAGCTTCAGCGCTATCACCCGCTCGGAGACCTCTCAGACGGTGTGTTGGGCCTGGTCCGCGACAACACTGGTAGCGGGGGTGTGGAGCAGGCGTTCCAGGAACTGCTGAGCGGTCACCCCGGCCAGGTCGTCGTGGCGCGGGACAACGTTGGCGGTGAGATCCCCGGCGAGCGCATTCTCGTCGAACCGCCGCGTCCCGGCGGCGAGGTCGTGCTCACGCTCGATATGGATCTGCAAGAGATCGCGCTCGAGGCTCTCAAGGAAGCGATCGAGCGAACGGAAGCTCGTGGCGGGGACGTACTGATCACCGATCCGCATACGGGTGAGATCCTGGCGTTCGTATCGATCCTCGACGGCCGGTCCGCGTCGCTCTCGGCGATCAATACGCCGTTCGAGCCCGGTTCTACGCTCAAGCCGTTCACGGTGGCGGGCCTCCTCAAGCACGACATTATTGCGCTGGACGACACCATCGACGTTGCGGATGGGGACTGGGCCTTCGCGGGTCGCACGATCACGCGGCATCACCAGGGCCGCATGACCGTCGCCGACGCGCTGCGTGTCTCCTCCAACGTGGGGATCGCGCAAGCCGCCCAGCCCATGACACGCGCGCAACAGTATGAGAACCTGCGCGACTTCGGCTTCGGTGGTCTGACTGGCATCGAGATTCCGGGTGAAGTCCGCGGCACGCTGCGTCGGCCCGACCTGTGGACAGGACAATCTCCGGCGTCACTCGCGATCGGGTACGAAGTCTCGGTAACGTCGCTACAGATGGCGATGGCGTACGGCGCGTTGGCGAACGGCGGCCGGCTCATGCAGCCCCGCCTGGTCCGTGAAATCCGTAACAGCGACGGCACAGTGCTCGAGCGATTCGAGCCGCGCGTGATTCGCCAGGTCATCTCCCCTCGAGTCGCCAGCTCGGTGAGCCGTGTGCTCGAGGACGTGGTAGAAGACGGAACCGGAAAGTCGGCACGCCTGGGCTCCTTCCGTGTAGCGGGCAAGAGCGGGACGAGTCGTCTCTACTCTGCCGACGTCGGTTACGAGGCCGGGGCCTACTTCTCGTCCTTCGTGGGCTACTTCCCTGCGGAGGCCCCGCAGCTCGTGGTCTTCGTGAAGCTCGATCGCCCCCAGGGCGCATACTACGGTGGCGCTGTGGCGGCCCCTGTAACACGTGCCACGATGGAGGCTGCCCTGGCAGCACGAGCGACACCCCTCGACCGCGCCGCGTTGCTGAACGCGACACGGGTGTCGACCACTCCGGTGGCGCGACCAGCTACCCTTTTCGCGTCGGTGCCGATTACCGCGCCTGTGTCGTCGGCGAAGGACATGGCCTTCCCAGTGGGACTCCCCACGGACGAGTCGCCCCGATTGGGGTCCGTGGTGCCGATCCCGGACGTCTCCGGCCTCCCTTCACGGGTTGCGGTCCGCCGGCTACACGCGTTGGGCTTGAGGGTCTCTCTCGCGCGGCCCGGAGAGATCCTCGGGACCGAGCCCGCGGCGGGCACTCGCGTACTTCGGGGTGACACGATCCGGCTGAAAGTGCGAAGGAGGATTGATGATTAAGCCCGCGCGGACATTAGACGCGGTAGGCGATGTCCTCCGGTCGGTCGGCCTCTTTCGGGAGCTGCGCGGCCCGGGGGACGTCACCGTTTTGGGAGTATGCCAAGACTCCCGTGAGGTCCAGCCCGGCGATCTGTTCCTCGCATGGAAGGGAGCCACCGCGGACGCGCACGACTTCGTGGCCGAAGCAGTTGCTAACGGGGCCGTGGCAGTCATGGTGGAGCGCCCGGTGGACGCAGACGTCCCTCAGCTCGTGGTGGCCGACGGCCGTCGTGCTGCGGCGTTGGTGGCGCGAGCGGTCACCGGCTCTGCCGACGAAGCCATGTTCATGGTCGGCGTCACAGGCACGAACGGAAAGACGACCACCGCGCTGCTGGTGCGCCATCTGATGGCGAGCCGGGGACTTGCCGCCGCCATCGGTACGCTGGGGGTCGTCGATGCCGAGGGCGTGTGGCCGGACACCGAAGGCCTCTCCACGCCCGGTCCGGTTCAGGTCGCCGTGTGGCTTTGGAAGCTCGCCAACGGAGGCGTCGAGGCCGTCGTCATGGAAGCCTCCTCACATGCACTCGAACAGCATCGGCTCGACGGCGTCGAACTCGATGTCGGTGTCTTCACCAACCTCACGCAGGACCACCTCGATTACCACAAGGACATGGCGGAGTATTTCGGCGCCAAGGCGCGTCTGGTGGAGCTCGTGGCACCGGACGGGACCCTGGTCGTCAACCGCGACGATCCCGCGTGGGAGAAGCTCGAAACCGGGGGTCGCCTGCTGCGCACCTTCGCGTTGGACGCCGAGGCCGACGTGAGGGCGGAGGCGATTCGACTCGGGCCCCGCGGGTCCAAGTTTACGCTCGTGATCGATGAGAGCCGGCGTGAGGTGCGCCTGCCTTTGCTCGCTCGCTTCAATATCGAAAATGCGCTTGCGGCCGCAGCGGTTGGTGCGGCCGGTGGGCTCACCATCGACGAGATAGCCGCCGGACTCGATACGGTCCCGCAGGTCTCGGGTCGCCTCGAGACGTTGATGACGGAGCCCTTCTCGGTACTCATCGACTTCGCTCATACTCCGGACGCATTAGACGGCGCACTCTCAGCGGTGCGCCCGCTCACGACCGGACGCCTCATCGTCGTCTTCGGCGCCGGCGGCGACCGTGACGTCGCCAAGCGTCGTCCGATGGCACAGGCCGTCGCGCGCGCCGCCGACGTAATCGTGCTGACGTCGGACAATCCGCGGACCGAAGATCCTGAGCGAATCCTCGACGATCTCGCCGAGGGGCTGGCCGAAGGCGCATACGAGCGCTTCGCTGACCGACGGGCAGCGATTCGTTTTGCCCTCGAAACGGCGGAGGCCGGTGATACGGTCCTGCTCGCTGGAAAAGGGCACGAGAGGTACCAGGAGCTCGGGACCGAGGCCGTCCCGTTCGACGAGAGGGTCGTCGTGCGAGAGTGCCTCGAGGAGTTGGGCGTCGCATGAGCCGCTTCGCTTGGACCGACCGCTCAGTGCGCGAAGCACTCGGCCTACGCGCAGAGCGGGCCGACGATGGAGTCGCCTACTCCGGCGTCTCAACCGACTCGCGTTCTATTGCCGAAGGAGACCTCTACGTCGCGCTGACCGGTGAGCATTTCGACGGTCATGACTTCGTTGTCGACGCGCTCGCGGGTGGTGCCATTGGCGCCGTCGTGTCCCGCTCGGTCACGGTCGAGGCGCCCGAGCATCTGTACTCGGTCGAAGACACGCTGGTCGCGCTCGGCGCCATGGCCGCGTACCGGCGCCGGGCGCTCGACGTTCCGGTCGTCGCAATCACTGGGTCCTCTGGCAAGACGGGCACAAAGGACCTGGCCCGCGTCGCGATCGATGGCGCGCTCCGGGTTCATGCGACTTCCGGCAACTTCAACAACCGCATCGGCATGCCGCTCACGCTGCTGGCGACGCCGAGTGAGGCGGAGGTGGTGATTCTCGAGCTCGGCAGCAATGAACCCGGCGAAATCGCGACGCTTGCGGCGATCGCCCAGCCGGATATCGGCGTTGTTACGACGGTCGGCGAGAGCCACCTGGAGAAGCTCGGTTCGTTGGACGGCGTGCTGACCGAGAAGCTCGATCTGCTGCGCGCGGTCGCTGGCCGTGGTACCTGCTTGGTTGGCGACGATCCGGCTGCGCTGGTCGAGGGCGCGCGTGCAATTTGCCCCTCGCTGCGGGTTGCGGGTTGGGGTGAGCGCGCCGACCCGGCGCTTCGGCCTGAACACGTCGAATCGCATGTATTGGGAGGCCACCGCTTCCACTGGCATGGCGAGAGCGTCACGCTCGCGTTGCCCGGACGCCATTCGGTCGCGAACGCCATGATCGCCCTCGCGATTGCGGAGCTGCTTGGCGTCGACGCGAAGGATGCGGTGCGCGGCATCTCGAGCGCCGAGCCCGGGGCGCTGCGCGGCGAGGTCCGTCGGATTGGGGGCCTGACGGTGGTCGTCGACTGCTACAACGCCAACCCGCAGAGCGTTCGGGCAGCGCTCGACCTGCTGCAAGGCCAGTCCACCGCATCCCGGACCGTCGCCGTGCTCGGCACTATGCTGGAGTTGGGCGAGGCCGCGGCGCGGCTCCACGAAGAAATGCTCAGGCTCGCTCTCTCACTCGACATCGACCTCATCGTCGCGACCGGCGCCTTTGCTGCCACCACCGCGGCTACCACGCCCGCCGACCGCGTGTTGCGCGCCGACGACTGGCAGAGCGCCTATCCCGCCCTGCGCGAGCGCCTCGAGGGGGACGAAGTCGTGCTGCTGAAGGCGTCTCGTGGCGTCGCGCTGGAGGGCATCCTGCCCGCGCTCGAGCAGGACTTCGGTGCGGACACACCTACGGCTCCGGCGGAGGCCTGATGTTTTACCACTTCCTGCCAGGCTTCTCCGATGTGCACATGGTCTTCAACGTCTTCCGCTATCTGACGTTTCGAGCCGCGGGAGCCGTCGTGACCTCGCTGCTCATCGCCTTCGTCTTCGGTCCCATGGTGATTCGCCGCCTTCGGCTCGCGAATGTGGGCCAAGTCGTGCGTGATGTGGGGCCCGAGTCGCACCTAGCGAAAGCCGGGACACCAACTATGGGTGGCGTCTTGATCATCCTGGCGGCGTCCGTTTCGACGCTGTTGTGGGCAGACCTGACCAACGCGTACGTCCTGATTGCGCTGGTAGCGCTCCTGTGGATGGGCGCCATCGGCTTCCTGGACGACTACCTGAAGGTGGTACAGGGCAAGACCAGGGGTCTGATCGCGCGCTACAAGATGGTCGGGCAGTGGACGTTCGGGCTCGGACTTGGCTTGTTCCTAATCCTGTACCCCATCTCGCCGCACTCATCGACAGCGACGTCGGTGCCCTTTTTCTCGGACGTGCAGGCGAACTTCATTCCGTTCGCCTTCGTGCTCTTTTCGGGGCTTGTCGTTTCCGGCACCTCGAACGCGGTGAACTTCACCGATGGCCTCGACGGACTCGCTGCCGGACTCACCGCGATTTCGGCTGTGACATTCGGGATTTTCGCCTATATCGCGGGCCGCTCCGAGTGGGCGGACTATCTGGGCTTCTTCGCGCTACCCGGAGCCGGTGAGCTCGCCATCTTCGCGGTTGCGCTCGCAGGGGCCGCCATCGGCTTCCTGTGGTTCAATGCACACCCGGCCGAGGTCTTCATGGGCGACACCGGTTCCCTTGCGTTGGGCGGCGCCATTGGGGTCATGGCGATCCTGCTCAAGGCTGAGTTCCTGCTGGTGATCGTCGGCGGCGTTTTCGTCATGGAGATGCTCTCGGTGATCGTGCAGACGAGCTACTTCCGGTACACGCGCGCGCGGTTCGGGGAAGGCCGGCGCGTCTTCAGAATGGCCCCCATCCATCACCACTTCGAAAAGCTCGGCTGGCCTGAGCCGAAAGTGGTTACCCGTTTTTGGATCCTCGGAATCCTGTTCGCGATGCTCGCGTTCGGAACTCTCAAAATCAGGTGAGCGAATATGATGCGGTCAAGCGAAATGGAAATGGGGAATGAGCGAATTGAGTGGAGTGAGTGTGGCGATCATCGGCCTCGGAGTCAGCGGCATGGCCGCGGCCCGGTTGGCCCTCAATAGAGGAGGAGACGTCTATGTCTCGGATCTGCGTACTGAACCCGCGCTTGCAGCTGGTGGAGCCGAACTGCGAACAGCAGGCGCCAGGATCGAGTTGGGAGGGCACGACCTCGAGCGATTGGCGGGAGCCGACCTCGTCGTCGTCAGTCCAGGAATCCCCCGGGGTGCTCCGGTGCTTCGAGCGCTCTCGGATCGTGGTGTTGGGTGGATCTCCGAGCCTGAGTTTGCCGTTCGGTTCTTCTCTGCACCACTGATCGCGGTCACGGGAACCAATGGCAAAACGACGACGACGCTCTTGGTGGCGCACCTGCTCCAGGCGGGTGGGCTGCGCGCGGCTGTGGGTGGCAATGTGGGCGGCGGACTCGCGCCAGCGGCCTCGGAGCTCGCTCTGCGTAGGGAGTCTCCAGATTGGTACGTACTGGAAATGAGTTCCTTCCAGCTCGCCGACGTCGACACGTTCCGGCCGGATATCGGGGTGGTCACCAACCTGTCGCCCGACCACCTCGACCGGTATCCCGACCTCGACGCGTACTATTCCGACAAGGCGCGGATCCTCAACCGCGCCGACGCGGACAGTGTTTGGGTCCTCCCCGCGGACGATGCCGCCGTCACGTCTCTGATGGCGGAGACCCCCGGTACGCGCTTCTTCTTCGGTGAGCTGGAGCACCCGGGAACGCACGCGTTCGTCGCCAAGAGCGTGCTGACGTTGCGCACCGACGGCAGGTCCGACGACCTAGTCACGACCGACGAGCTGCCACTTCTCGGTCGGCACAACCTTGCCAACGCACTGGCCGCGTCCATCACCGCGCGGCTCGCAGGGGCGAATCTGGAGGGACTGAGGAGCGGCCTTCGTACGGCGCTCCCGCTTCCCCACCGCCTCGAGCCGGTGGCCGACCTCGGCGCCGTGCTCTGGGTTAATGATTCCAAAGCGACCAACGTGGCCGCGACCCGCTCTGCCCTTCAGAGCCTTGATCGGCCGGTCGTGCTGCTCGTGGGCGGAAAGGACAAGGGAGAGGACTTTTCCCGACTCGTTCCTGACGGCGCTGATGTGCGCGCGGTCATCGCCTACGGCGACGCTGGCGCGCGGATCACGAGCGAGTCGTCGGGAAGCGAAATGGTCGCGGGGGGGCTCGAGGGCGCCGTGCGACGGGCTGTGGCCGTCGCTCGAGCGGGCGACGTTCTCCTGCTCTCACCGGCTTGCTCGAGCTTCGATGAGTTCCAGGACTACGGAGAGCGGGGGCGGGTCTTCACGGCGCTCGCGCGCGCTTCGGCATGAGAGCCCGCCCGATGGACATCGCGCCCGCAGGACCCGTCCTCCTGCCCGACTCTGGGTTGGGGAGGGGCTGGGAGGGTGCGACGCTGATGGGACTGACCGTCGTATTGCTGTCGTTCGGTCTCGTGACGCTCTACAGCGCCTCGTCGGTCCTCGCGATGAGGGAGGGGCTTCCCGACACGTACTTCCTGTTGCGCCAACTGACCGCGGCGGCGGCGGGGCTGCTCGTATTGATCCTGTGCGCGCTGATGCCCTATCGCTGGTGGCAGCGCTGGTCCTGGCCATTGCTGGGCGTGAGCGTTGCGTCGCTCGTCTTGCTGGTGCTGCCCGGAACCGAAGCGATCGCGCCGGTGATCAACGGTTCACGTCGATGGCTGCAGCTTGGTGCCATAAGGGGGCAACCCTCGGAATTTGCCAAGATCGCCTTCATCGTCTGGACCGCGGCGATGGCAGTGAAGAAGGCACCGCAGTTTCGGTCGCTGCGCAAAGGACTCGCCCCGTTCCTCGTAATCTGGTCACTGGTGCTGATCCCGATAGCGCTCCAACCGGATCTCTCGACCGCCATGCTGATCGGATTGCTCGGCGTCATGATCGTCTTCGCGGCCGGAGTGCGTATCACTCACTTCCTGTTCCTCGGTCTGCTGATCGTGCCGTTTCTTCAGAAACAGCTCTCGGTGGGCTTCCGCGCCGACCGCATCGAGGCCTTCCTGAACCCGGCACTGGATCCCACGGGTGCGGGCTTCCAGGTCCGTCAGTCGCTCGTTGCGCTCGGATCCGGTGGTCTCACCGGCGTAGGCATTGGGGAGGGGCGGCAGAAGTTCGGTTTCCTGCCCGAAGCCCACAACGACTTCATCTTCGCGATGATTGGCGAGGAGTGGGGCCTGCTCGGGGTCATCTTTCTGGTTGCGCTATACATGGGCATCGTACTCGTCGGTTTCCGGATCGCGAGCCGCGCGCCGGATCTCTTTGGCGAGCTGCTGGCGCTCGGCTTCACCAACCTGATCGCGCTGCATGCCCTGCTGCACATGTCCGTCGGCCTCAGCTTGGTCCCACCGACCGGGCTCGCGTTGCCGCTGGTTTCCTGGGGGCGTTCGAGTCTGGTGGTAACACTCGCCGCGATAGGTGTCATCATCTCTGTGGCCCGCTCAGCTCCGGGCGGTAAGGCGGCCCGTGCATGAGCGTCCTGTGGTCGTCTTCTCGGGCGGCGGGACTGGCGGCCATCTCTACCCCGCGCTGGCGATCGCAGACGCGCTTCGGGCACAGCGAAGCGACGTGCGCGTGGTCTTCGTCGGCGCCACTCGGGGGCTGGAAGCCCGCATCCTTCCGGAGCGCGGAGAAGATCACCACTTGCTGCCCGTTCGGGGGATCGATCGCGCGTGGCTCGCGTCGAGCTGGCGTGTCGTTCCCGCGCTTTGCTCGTCGCTCTATAGCGTCGCACAACTCTTTCGCAGGTTACGACCGGAGGCCGTCGTGGTGACCGGCGGCTACGCGGGAACCCCCGCGGGGCTCGTCGCAGGCATGCTGGGCGTGCCGCTGCTGCTGCAAGAGCAGAACTCTGTCCCGGGCTTGGCGACGCGGGCGCTCAGTCGATTTGCGGACACCATCCACATCGCTTTCCCCGAGGCGATCGAGCGGTTGCCCAGGAGCGTGAGGGACCGTGTACGTCAGAGTGGCAACCCGGTGCGCGCCGCTTCGCCACGCAGTCGGGCCGAGGCCCGAAGCCTGTTCGCGCTACCCGCCGACGCCCTCGTCGGGCTGGTAACCGGCGGAAGCCAAGGCTCGCTTGCGCTCAACGAACTCATCCTTCAAGCGATCGAAGGCGTGGTCGCGAATGGGCTCGGCCGGCCCGAGCGACTTCAGCTTCTGTGGTCCGCCGGTTCCAAGCACCACGACGTAGTGGCCGCGAGGCTCGCGCGATTGGGGGACCCACCGTGGGTGCACGTGCTCCCCTATATCGAGGACATGCCCTCCGCACTCGCTGCCGCCGACCTGGCGGTTACCCGGTCGGGAGCCATGACCACCTCAGAGTTGCTGAATCAGGGCCTGCCGGCGGTGCTGGTGCCGCTTCCGACGGCGACGGCGAACCACCAAGCACACAACGCGATGGCGCTCGCGCAGGCGGGCGCCGCAGTGGTAGTGAGCCAGGCCCACCTCACCGGTGAACTATTGTGGGCCGAGGTTGTTCGTCTTGCCGAGGACGAGGCGACGCTCGCCGACATGCGCGCCGCGGCCCTGAGTCGCGCACGGCCCGACGCAGCCAGTGAGATTGCCGCCGATGTCGAGCGGTTGCTCGCGACACGGGCGGGCGTCGGATGACAGGGTCGACCGTCGATCTCCGCTCGCTCTCAGCGGAGCATCCCGTGCACTTCGTCGGCGTCGGAGGCGTGGGCATGTTCGCGCTTGCCGAGCTTCTCCTGCGTCAAGGCGGGAAGGTCACGGGCTGCGATCTGAAAGAGAGCCAGGCCCTCGACGACTTACGCGCTCTCGGCGCGCACATTCACGTGGGTCACGACGACTCCCACGTCGAGCAGGCGTCCGCGCTGGTGGTGACGTCCGCGGTCCCAGCAGACCATGCCGAGATGCTGCGCGCGCGTGCGCTCGGAATCCCGGTGCTCAAGCGCGGACAGGCGCTCGGTGCATGCGTGAACGCCGGGGTCCTGGTCGCGATTGCTGGGACTCACGGCAAGACGACAACCACCGCGATGGCCACTGAGGTCCTCGCCAGAGCTGGAAAGAATCCGACGGGTCTGGTCGGTGGGCGCGTGCCGGGCTGGTCGGGCAATCTCCGCTTCGGCTCCGACAACCTGTTTGTCGTGGAGGCCGACGAGTACGATCGCTCGTTCCACACGCTCACGCCCGACGTAGCCGTGGTCACCAACGTCGAGGCGGATCACCTCGACATCTACGGTGACCTGCAAGGCGTGCGCGAGGGTTTCCGGACCTTTCTTCGTGGCATGCGCAACGGGGGTCGGGTGGTGGCGTGCGCCGACGATCTGGGTTCCGCGGCGCTGCTGTCTGGAGCGGGCGCTTCGGGTTACTCCTACGGAACGTCGGCCGGCTCCATGCTACGGGCCGTCGACGTGAGCGTCACGTCGATGTCGACCAGATGCAGGGTCGTGGAAGACGGCGTCGCCGTCGGCGAGCTGACGCTGTCGATCGGGGGTGTGCACAACCTGCGTAACGCGCTCGCGGCAGCTGCCGTGTCTAGGGCATTGGACGCCGAATGGGCGCCGATCCTCGAGGCGCTCGCGAGCTTCCGTGGTGTGAGACGCCGTTTCGAGCGGCTGGGGGAAGCCAACGGCGTAGCGGTGATCGACGACTACGCGCACCACCCGACCGAGATTGAAGCGACGCTGGCGGCGGTGCGTTCGATGTTCCCCGGCGCCCGCGTGGTAGCGGCGTTCCAGCCGCACCTGTACTCGCGAACGCGTGATTTCGCGGATGCGTTCGGGGTCTCGCTGGCGTTGGCCGACCTCGTGTACATCACCGACGTGTTTCCAGCCCGCGAAGCCCCGATTGCAGGGATCACTGGGGAGACCGTGGTGACGGCGTTGCAGCGGGCGGATCAGAGCGACGTTCGCTACGTGCCCGAGGTCGACGCGCTTGCCGAAACCCTGCTGGGCGAGCTTCGCCGAGGCGATGTGCTAGTGACGCTCGGCGCGGGCTCGATAGAAGACGTCGGACAGAGAGTGCTTGATGGACTGGAGGCGAGCGTCCATGCGTAGAGAGCTCCGCATTCTGCTCGTGACCATTCTGCTCGGCGCCGCGTGGACCTGGGGCCCGCAGGTTCCCGAGGTGCTGGCTGGGATGGAGGCGTTCCGCGTCACCGAGATCGAGATCGAGGGACTGCGCTACCTCAAGCGGTCGGCTGTGCTGGAGACGATGCGGGTCGGTCCCGAGACCTCGGTCTGGGGTGACCTCGACTCATGGGCGGAAGCGTTGCTGACGCACCCGCTCGTTCGCACGGTTCAAGTCCAGCGCAGGATTCCGCACACTCTCGTGATCTCGATCGGCGAGCGCGTGCCGGTGGCCTTGGTCTCGACCCCGACGGTCGAGCCCGTCGATCGTGACGGCGTTCGACTCCCGCTCGATCCTGCTGAGCACTCCTTCGACTTACCGCTCGTTGATGTGGGACGCGCTCCTGCCGCTGGTTCGAGGCTGCTTCCCAGGCAAGCGCGCGAGCTGGTGGCCGAGGTCGCCCGCTTGATGAGCGTCGACATTGCGTTCCTGCAGATGGTCTCCGAGGTGCGATGGGGCGAGCGCCGCTCGATCGTAGCGCGCGGAGTCGACCCTGATGTGGTGTTCCTGCTGCCTCTCGGCGTATCGCCGGAGCGCCTGCGCGAGGGCTTGAACGCTCTGGCCCATGCGCTCTCCAATGCGCCGGGCGAGGTGCCTGAAGTCATAGACCTGCGATTTGCGGACCAAGTGGTGGTCCGCCGCACCAGCGGAAAAGCGAGTGACAGCTAGATGCGTTCCAATCTCATAGCGGGACTCGACATCGGGACCACGAAGACATGCGCCGTGATCGGTGAGATCATCGGGGATCCGCGGCGGCCGGGTCTCATCATCCTCGGCGTGGGACAGGCCCGAACGGGCGGTCTGCGCGGAGACATGGTGACGAACATCGAGGAGATGACCGCGTCGGTGCGTGCGTCGCTCAAGGAAGCCGAGCTCATGGCCGGAGTGGCCGTTGATCGCGTTTACGCTGGGATCGGAGGCGACCACGTACGAGCCACGAGCTCGATGGGCGTGGTCGCGGTTTCCGAGGCAGACGTCACGGCTGACGACATCGAGCGAGTGCACGTGGTCGCGCGTGCCGTCGCCCTGCCCCCGGACCGCGAGATGCTGCACGCGATCCCGCAGGAATACAGGGTCGACCAGCAACGGGGGATCAAGGATCCACTCGGCATGGCTGGTGTCCGGCTGGAGGCCGAGGTGTTCCTGGTCACGTGTGCGATCACCGCGTCCGCGAACATCCGTAAGGCCGTCAACCGGGCGGGATACCGCGTACAGGAGCTGGTGCTGGAGCCGCTGGCGGGAGCCCGTGCCGTGCTCACCGAGGACGAAAAGGAAGTCGGTGTGGCGATGGTGGAAATCGGCGCCTCGACCACCGACTTGGCGGCATACTACGAGGGCAAGGTCCAGCACGTGGCGATCCTGCCGTTCGGCGGCAACACGCTTACCGCCGACTTGGTCCGCGGTCTGTCGGTTCCATACGCTGAAGCGCAGAAGGCCAAGGAGCACTACGGTACGGCGTTCGCGCAGTTGGTCGATCCACGGGAGACGGTTGAGATGCCTGGGCCGTCTCCGGGGCAAAAACGCGCCGTCGCGCGCGAGTTGATCGCGCACATCGTCGAGCAGCGCCTCGACGAAATGTTCAGTCTGGTCCAGGGCGAGCTTCAGGACCACGGGTTGCTGGACAAGCTCGGCGCCGGCGTCGTACTCACCGGTGGCACCGTCGCCATCCCCGGCATCCTCGAGTTGTCCCAGCAGATCTTTGCATCGCCAGTACGACTTGGCGTGCCGAGCGAGGGCCTCAGTGGGCTCGCCGACTCCGTCGGCCGCCCTCGCTTCGCCATCGCCACAGGTCTCTCGCTTTGGGGCGCGGACCGCTTCGCAGAAACCGGCCGTGGAGCCTCCACGATCACTTCCGGCGTGCTCACCAAGCTCGGCACGTGGCTGAAGGAATTTTTCTAGTGCGGCCGCTAGTGCATTCGCTTTTCCAACACTCCGCTAGGGAGGAGACATGATGATCTTCGAGTTCGAGGAGACTCCAGTCCGGAACGCCCGCATGAAGGTGGTCGGGATCGGTGGTGCGGGCGGCAATGCCATAAACCGCATGATCGACGAGGACCTGGAGGGCGTCGAGTTTATCTCGATGAATACCGACGCTCAGGCGCTGAAGGGCTCGCGCGCCCAGGTCACGCTACAGATTGGGAAAAAGCTGACGCGCGGCCTCGGCGCCGGCGCGCGCCCTGAGGTGGGGCGGCAAGCTCTCGCTGAAAGTGAAGAGGACGTCCGTCGGGCGCTCGAGGGAGCCGACCTTGTGTTCGTGACCGCGGGCATGGGCGGGGGTACCGGGACCGGTGCCGCCCCCATGGTTGCCGAGATTGCTCGTGACATGGGTGCGCTCACGATCGGGGTCGTGACGAAGCCGTTTTCGTTCGAGGGAAAAAAGCGGGAGCGCCAGGCGAACCAGGGGCTGGCCGAGCTTCGTCGCAGTGTGGACACCATGATACTCGTTCCCAATGACCGCTTGCTCGCGGTCGTGCCCAAGGGGACGTCCTTCCGCGACGCGCTCAAGAAGGCGGACGAGGTGCTGCTGAATGCCACGCAGGGCATCAGCGACCTCATCCGCGTGACCGGTGAGGTAAACGTCGACTTTGCGGACGTGCGCACGATCATGGCCGTGCGCGGCCCCGCGCTCATGGGCTCGGGCTTCGGTGAAGGCGACAATCGGGCGCAGGAGGCGGCCCAGGAGGCGATCTCCTCTCCGCTACTCGACGACGTGTCGATTGCCGGTGCGAGGGGCGTTTTGATCAACATTACGGGCGGCATGGACCTCGCCATTGACGAGGTTACGCAGATCTCTTCGATTATCCAAGAGGAGGCGGGAGACGAAGCTGAGATCATCTTCGGTGCGGTCCACGACCCGGAGTTGGAGGGCAAGATCCGCGTGACGGTGATCGCCACGGGCTTCGATACTACGGCGGACGAAAAAGTGATTCCGGGCAATTTCCGGCGACCCCGGCCGCAGGCCATGACGGCCCCGGCTCAAGCACCGGGTCAGCCGCAGGTGCAAGAGGTGCGTCAGTTCGAGGCGGTCCGAATGGCAGTAGGTGGTGGCGGTGTGGAGGAGGTACTTCCTCTGAACAGGTTCCCCGAGCAGACCGTCTCGCGCGAGCAACTCGTGGAGCTGGACATTCCGACGTTCATCCGTCGCCAAATGGACTAGAGAGTGCCCTAGCGCTCGCTGATTCTGAGGCGACCGGGCCGCCCGGCGGAGACGTCCGCCGGGCGGTCGTAGTACCTTGGAGGCATGTACTTGGTGAAAACTGGGAAGCACGCGCGCTGGAAATTGGTGATGGTGACGCTCGGCGTCGCCACGACGGCGTCGTGCTACCAGGAGCCGCCCGATGTAGGCACGCTTGATGCGGTCTATGCTGAGCCCGCGGAGCACGTGCGAATCTCGGCGCTGCGAGACGGGCAGACGCTCGGGCAGCTGTTGGAGGGCTCGGTCAGCTACAACGAGCGGGCGTCGCTGTTGCTGGCGCTGCGGGAGCATGCGAATCCTCGGCGGATGAGGGCTGGGACCGAAGTGACGCTTCGCTTCCGCAGGGGAGACGAATCCTTGCGAGGCGTCGATGTAGCGACGAGCCGTGACGAGACCGTGCGCCTTTCCCTCGTCGAGGGTGCCTGGTCCTCGGAGCTCGTGCGCACGCCCATCTACGTGGACACGCTGACCGCCGCCGGCGAGATCAATACCAGTCTTTGGGTGGCGGTGGTCGGCAACCCCGTGCTCAATTCCATGTCCCCGGGCGACGCCAACCGGCTCATCGACCAGCTCGACAAGGTCTTCCAGTGGCAGATCGACTTCTCTCGTCAGATCCGTGTCGGAGACACCTACCGCTTCGCGTTCGAGCGCGAAGTTCGTCCGGACGGCTCCATGCGAGCGGGTCGCTTGCTCGCCGCGGAGATGGTCACCGCGAACACCGCATACCACGCGCTCTGGTTCGACCCCAACGAGGACGGCGACGGCTCCTACTACAATCTGGAAGGGGAGTCGGTTCGTGGGGAATTCTTGCTGAAACCGCTGACCTACCGACGGATCTCCTCAACGTTTACCAACTCGCGTTTCCACCCGCTTCTCAAGACGTGGCGTGCGCACCGGGGCATCGACTACGCCGCGGACCGGGGCACTGACATCATGGCGACGTCGGACGGCGTCGTGATCTACCGCGGTGCGAAAGGGACGTTTGGCAACACCGTCGAGATTAGGCACGGCAACGGCTTCATCACGCGCTATGCCCACATGAGCCGCTTCCAAGCCGGTGTGAACGTCGGCACACGGGTCCGACAGAGCGACATCATCGGACACGTCGGCATGACAGGCCTCGCGGGGGGGGCACACCTCCACTACGAGATTCTCAGCGACGGTCGCCAGATCGATCCGCTTTCGGTCGACCTGCCGGCCGGCGACCCGGTTCCGTCCGAGAACCGATTCCGTTGGCGGTTCGAGATGACCGCCCACGTCGCGCTGCTCGAAGCGATCCCGGGCGCTGGGCCGGTCCGTATGCTCGCCGACGACCAAGACCGCGACCAGCCCGAGGATCACCCCGGGGGAGCGCAGTAGCGGCTTTGCAGCGGGCATGACTCGGGGTCTCCTGTTCGTCGTTCTCGCCGCAGCGGTGGCCAGCTACTCCTTTTGGGTGTACCAGCGCGTTGAGCTGCCTGTACGGGGAACACGCCTCTTGGCCTCCGTTCGGGCTGTGACGCTCGTCGTGATCCTGGCGCTACTCTTCGATCCCCGCATCCCGGGTACGGGCTCGACCGCTGCTTCGACCCAGTGGGTTCTACTCGACGCCTCGCTCAGCATGGCGGCTGAGTTCGACGGCTCGAGCCCCTGGCGGGAGGCTCAGGCGAGGGCGGCTGAGCTCGTAGATGAGGGCTGGGCCCTGGTGACCTTTGGCGACAACACTGGTGCTCTTGAGGAGCTCGACTACGCTCCCGACCAGGTCCGGACCTTGCTGGCGCCGACGCTCGAACGCGCCGCCGAGGCAGGCGTGGCTGTGGTGCGAGTACTCTCTGATCTCCGCTTCGAAGATGGTGTCGCCGTGCGTGCCGCGCTGGAGGCGCTGCCTCTAAAGGTCGACTTCGAGGCGTTCGGCGAGGGTCTGGTCAATGCGGGTATCTCGCTGCTGCACGTAGACGCCGCCGCTCGTCCCGAGGGCGTGGTGACTGCCATCGCGGAAGTGCACGGAACGGGGGTGGATAGCGCGACACTAGAGGTGCGAGCCGACGGAGAAGTCGTGGTCTCTCAGCTCGTGGATCTGCCCGACCCCGGGCTCCGTCGACGCATCGAGATCGAGATTCCGGTTCCGGGCGCTGCCGGCCGTGTCCGGTACTCGGCGCGGGTTACCACCGCATCCGATGCTTTCGCATCGGACGACGAGGCGATCGCGTATGCGACCGTCGGCCACGAAGAAGGCGCGCTCGTGCTGGTGTCGTTACGGCCAGACTGGGAACCCCGCTTCCTGCTGTCGGTGCTCGAGGACGTTACGGGCCTACCGGGGGTCGGATACCTACTTGTGGAACCCGGACGGTTTGTGTCGATCGGGCCGGCGGTGGACCGAGCGGGCCCCGTCGACTCGGCGACGGTGGGTCGGGCAGTGCGTGATGCGGCGCTGCTCGTCGTTCACGGCATTCACGGCGACGTGGACGCGTGGAGCCGCCGACTCCTCGAGCGCACGTCCAGCGCGATTCTGCTCGCGGGAGACCGAGAAGGCGCGGGGCTCGCGGGCGTGCGCACCGCGTCGCCCCTGACAGGGGAGTGGTACGCTTCCGGAGACATTCCGCCGTCGCCGTTGGTCGGTGAGCTGTCGGGCGCCAGGCTGCTGGGGCTTCCGCCGCTCACCGATGTCCTAGTCCCTGCGGACGGGATCACCGTAGTCTCTCCCCTGAACCTGCAGCTTCGAGGTATCGGCGCTCCCGCGGCTGCGCTCCACCTGGACAGGAACGGCGGGGGGCGGAGGGCGCTCGGCCTCGCCTCGGGGTTTTGGCGGTGGGCGATGCGAGAGGGCGCGGGTCGCGACGCGTATCGCCGTCTCTGGTCGGGAGTCGCTGGATGGGTGCTCGCCGACGATTCGATGGTCCCGCCGGAGCCGCGACCGGCACAGTGGGTGTTCGACCGCGGTGATCCTGTTGTCTGGTCGTTGCAGGGCGATTCCGCGGGCGTGCGCATCAACGTCCAGAGGGGCGACTCCGTGGTCGCCGACACCTTATTCCGTGGAGGAACGTCGCAGTCCCTCGGTGTGATGGCTCCGGGGCTGTACAGCTATCGGGCATCGAGCGAAGCCGGTGAAGTGCTGGCAGTGGGTCGATTCGACGTTGCGGCGACCTCGTCCGAAATGATTCCAACGTCGACGCTACCGGAACCGATTTCTGCGGGGGTGGCCACATTCGCGGAAGAGCGGGGGGGGCGTCCGTTGCGCACGTCTCCATGGCCGTACTTGCTGCTGATCATGCTTCTCTGCGGGGAGTGGGTGGCACGAAGGCGAACAGGACTGCGTTGATGGCTCGCCTCTTCAAGAACAAGCTGGAGCGGAAGAAGGGGCTGTGGCGGAGGGTGGTAGACTTGGCGCTCACCGACGTTCGTGTCGTCGCGGGAGGCATGGACTCGGGTTCGCTCGAGGCTCTCGAAGAGCGGCTGTTGGCCGCGGACTTCGGCGTACCCGCGACGATGCGGCTCATCGGGAGTGCGGAGCAGGTCCTGAGGAGAGGCAAAGCCCGGGGAGGTGCCCAGCTCCTTGAAGCTCTGAAGGGGGAAATCCGGGCGATCTTGGAGGACACCGACGAGGTGTTCCTGCGTGCTGCGGACTCCGGGCCCACGGTCTTTCTGATGGTAGGGGTCAACGGCGTCGGAAAGACCACGTCCGTGGCGAAGCTCGCCCACTTCTTGGTGGGAGAGGGCCGCAAGGTCATGGTGGCCGCGGCGGACACGTTTCGGGCCGGTGCGGTCGAACAGTTGGAGATCTGGGCGCACCGGATCGGGGTCGATTTCGTACGCGGTGCGCAGGGCGGGGATCCAGCGGCGGTCGCGTTCGATGCGCTCGATGCGGCCGAAGCCCGAGGTACCGATGTCGTGCTCATCGATACGGCGGGGCGTCTGCACACGAACTCGGGGCTGATGATGGAGCTCGAGAAGATCGACCGAGTGGTACGGCGGCGCATCGAGGGCGCTCCGCACGAGACGCTCTTGGTTTTGGACGCCACTGTGGGCCAGAACGCGGTGCGCCAGCTTGCCGCCTTCAAGCAAGTCGTCGACGTGAGCGGTATCGTGCTCGCAAAAATAGACTCCTCTGCGCGCGGCGGAATTGTGGTGGCACTTCGGGAGGAGTACGGCGTTCCCATCAAGCTCGTCGGCACCGGCGAGGGGCTGGAGGATCTGGAGAGCTTCGAGCCCCAAGCGTTCGTGGAGGGAGTCTTCGAGCGATGACGTGGGCGTGAGCTTCTCCCAGCTAGACCGCCCGGCCCAGTTCCTCAAGGGGGTAGGGCCGAAGCGTGCGGACGCTCTGGCCAAGATGGGCATTACCTCGGCGCGAGATCTTCTGTACCACATCCCCCGGCGCTATGACGACGCGTCGACACTCACCCCGATCGGGAGCCTCGAGGTCGGCCTGGACGCGACCGCGGTCGGTCGGGTGCGCAGCAAGGGAGTCATCCCGACCCGGCGCGGGCTGCGCATCTTCCAGGTCGTGCTGGAAGACGAAACCGGTATGATCACGGTCGCCTGGCCAGGCCAGCCGTGGCTGGATCGCAAGATCCGCAACGGCGACACGCTGCTCGTGACCGGGCCGGTAAAGTTCTTCCACGGGCGTCAGATCCATCCGCGCGAGTTCTCGACTCTGTGGCGGTCCGGTGACACCGAGCCCGAAACGGGCACGATCTTCGTCAGCTACCCCGCCAGCGAGGACGTGCCCCAGTGGGTGCTGCGAAGGATTTTAGGCAGCAACCTCGACGAGCTGCTCTCCTGGGCCGACGACGACGAGTACCTCACCGGGGCGCAGCGCTCGTCGCGCCGGCTGCCGGGTCTCTCTGAGGCGTTGTCGGCATTGCACCGTCCCGCGAGCCTCTCCGACGCCGAAGTCGGACGGCGCAGGCTCGCATACGACGAGCTCTTCTTCCTGCAGCTCGTGCAGGCCCAGACCCGACGGTGCGCGACCGAGGTCGAGGAGGGCATCACGCACGAGCGCAGCAATGAGCTGATTCGACCGCTGCACGAGAGCCTTCCGTTTGCCTTGACGACTGCACAGGCCGCGGTGCTAAGAGACATATACCAGGACATGAAGTCGAAGCGGTGCATGAGCCGCTTGCTGCAGGGCGACGTGGGGTCGGGCAAGACCGTGGTGGCGGTCTTCGCCATGTTGCTGGCTGCGGAGGGCGGCTATCAGGCCGCGCTCATGGCGCCAACGGAGATCCTCGCCGAGCAGCATGCTCGCAGGCTATCGGAATGGCTCGAGCCGCTGGGCATCGACGTCGTGCTGCTCACGGGCAGCCTCACGGCTGTCGAGCGCCGAAAGGCCCTCGAGTCCATCGAGTCCGGACAGGCTCTGATGGTCGTCGGAACACATGCGCTCATTCAGGACACCGTAAGCTTCTCTCGGCTGGGGCTCGTAGTGGTCGACGAGCAGCACCGCTTCGGTGTACGGCAGCGGATGGCGTTGGTCGAGAGGGAGGGACTCCGTCCTGATGTGCTCGTCATGTCCGCTACGCCGATCCCTCGATCGCTCGCGATGACGCTATATGGCGATCTCGACCTCAGCGTGCTCGACGAGTTGCCGCCGGGTCGCACGCCGGTCACGACCGTCATGAGGACCCCAGACCGCAGAGACGCTGTCTACGCTTTCGTCGACGAGCAACTCGCGGAGGGGCGGCAGGCCTACGTAGTCTATCCTTTGGTGAGCGAGTCCGAGAAGGTGGATCTGCTTTCCGCCACCGAAGAATTCGAACGCCTGCGCAAGGAGGCGTTCCCCCAAAGACGCGTCGGGCTCTTGCACGGCCAGCTCCGGCCCGCGGAGAAGAACGAGGTCATGCGTTCGTTCTTGGCGGGGGACCTCGACCTCGTAGTCGCCACCACCGTGATCGAAGTCGGCATCGACGTGCCCAACGCCACCGTAATGGTGATCGAACACGCTGAGCGCTTCGGGCTCGCTCAGCTACACCAGCTGCGGGGGCGGGTGGGTCGCGGGGCCGCCGAGAGCCACTGCATCATGATCGCGGAGCCGGGAGAAGAGGCACTGGAGCGCCTCAAGGTCTTCCGTGACACCTCGGACGGATTCGAGATCGCGCGCGCGGACCTGCGCATCCGGGGCCAAGGAGATCTCTTCGGGAGCCAGCAGCACGGGCGCGATCCCCTGCTGCGTTTCGCCGATCTCATGATCGATGAGGACCTCTTGATCGAAGCCCAGCGAGCGGCGCGCGAACTCGTGGCCGCGGATCCCGAGCTCCAAGAGCCCGCGCAGAGGCGGATGCGGGAACTCTTGGAGTCCCGGTATCGTGAGCGGCTGGAGATGTATGGCGTAGGGTAGGCGTCAACGTGGCGGCGCTTCCCTAATGCCGCCCTCGGCTCCACTCTTCTTGTCTTGCGAAGCAACCTTCTTCAATAGCCTTCTAATGGTCGATATCGAGCGGTTGGGTGAGCATGTCGGTGAGACGGTCACCGTGCGTGGCTGGGTGGAGGCGACCCGTGGACATGGTAAGGTCGCGTTCCTCGTCGTCAGGGACGGCACGGGTACCTTGCAGACCGTCTTGGTCAAGAGTCAGATCGAAGAAACGATTTGGGATTTGCATGGCTCGTTGAGCCAGGAGTCGTTGGTCGCGGTAACAGGCGAGGTCAAGGAGGACGCCCGGGCCCCCGGCGGATACGAGCTCGGGGTCACCGCACTCTCGCTGCTGTCCGGGGCCGACGAGTACCCGATCCAGGCCAAAGAGCACGGCGTCGACTTCCTGCTCGATCACCGACACCTCTGGCTGCGTTCGTCGCTGCAGCGCGCCAGCCTCAAGGTGCGCGCCGAGGTATCCCAAGCGATACACGACTTTTTCTACGGTCGCGGTTTCACCCGGATCGATACGCCTATTCTCACGGGCTCGATCGGTGAGCATGCCGGGACACTTTTCGAGACGGAGTATTTCGGCGAGACGGCCTATCTGGCCCAAACGGGTCAGCTCTATGTCGAGGCTGCGTGTCCCGCGTTCCAAAAAGTGTACTGCTTCGGGCCAACGTTCCGGGCGGAGAAGTCGAAAACGCGGCGACATCTGACCGAGTTCTGGATGATCGAGCCCGAGGTCGCGTTTGCGGACTCGGACGACAACATGCGCCTACAGGAGGAGTTCGTTTCGTATCTGGTGGAGAGAGCCCTCGAGAACTGCGCCGACGAGTTCGAAGTGCTCGAGCGTGATACCACCGCTCTGGAGCGCATCAAGACGCCCTTTCCCCGCATCAGCTACACCGAAGCGGTGGAGCAGCTGAACCAGAAGGGCTCCAAGACTGAATGGGGGCAGGACTTGGGCGCACCGGACGAAGCGGCGCTCATGGAAGATCAGGATCGTCCGCTCTTCGTATACAACTATCCGAAGGGCGCCAAGGCCTTCTACATGAAGGAGAACCCGGACGATCCAAGAACGGTTCTCTGCAACGACCTGCTGGCACCTGAGGGGTACGGGGAGATCATCGGCGGAAGTCAGCGAGAGGACGACCACGACCGACTGCTTGCTCGTATCCGGGAAGAGGGTCTGCCCGAAGAGGCGTACAAGTGGTACCTCGACCTGCGCCGATACGGCACCTTCCCGCACTCAGGATTCGGCCTCGGGCTCGAGCGCACGGTCGGGTGGATCACGGGCCGCCACCACATCCGCGAGATGATCCCGTTTCCGCGGCTCATGAACCGGCTCTACCCTTAGCGTTTCGACATGCCGAGAGCTGTGCTGGACATGATGGACCGGCGTCCCATTTGGGCGATGCCGCCGTGGGTCCCCGAGCGGATTCGCGCCGCGTTGCCGGACGCTTGGGAGCTCGTCGTGATCGACGAAGAGACGGACGGCTCAGGTGACGGACGTGGTCGGGTTACGGCGGCCGTGCTCGACGCCGTCGCGTCCGCAGAGATCTACTTCGGCTACGGCATCGCTGCCGAGCTCATCGAAGCGGGCCGGGCGCTGCGTTGGGTCCACTCGGGCGCCGCGGGCGTGGGCAAGTCCTTAACGCCCGTGATGCTTTCCAGCGAAGTGATATTCACCAACTCCGCCGGCATCCACGCGGAGCCCATTGCCGAGTATGTGATCGGCATGATTTTGTTCTTTGGTCGAGGACTCGACTTGGCGGTCACCAACCAACGCACCTCCGCGTGGCACGCGGACGCCTATTATCGCGATGAAGCGCCGCTCAGCGAGCTCTCTACGTCGACCGTGGGCATCGTCGGGTACGGAGGCATCGGCAAGGAAGTCGCGCGACGCGCTGCGAGCCTCGGTGCGCGCGTAGTCGCTCTCAAGCGCAGCGAGCCTGGGCCCGACGATGCGGCTTTGACGCCTGTCGGAGGTGGAGCGTCGCTCGCGTCGAACATCGATGTCGTCAACGGTGCCGAGGGCCTGGACCGGGTCCTCTCCGAGAGTGACGTGCTCGTCCTGGCGGCCCCGGAAACCGAGCGGACGCGCGGCATGATGGACGCTGATGCGTTCCGCAGAATGAAGAGCGGAGCTCTGCTGATCAACGTGGCACGCGGGAAGCTGGTCGATGAGGAGGCTCTGTTGGCTGCGCTTCGAGAGGGACGCCTGCGAGGCGCCGGACTCGATGTGTTTGCGAAGGAGCCGCTCGCCGCTGATCACCCGTTATGGGCGTTCCCCAACGTGCTCGTCACACCGCACGTATCGGCGGTGACACGTGGGTTTTGGGCTCGGGAGACGGCGCTTATTCTGCACGATCTCGATTGCTTCCTGCGTGGCGCTGCCCCCGCGGAGTGGGGGAACCGCGTCGACAAGGCCGCCGGCTACTAGAGCTCCTCTCTTTTCACTTCATCCCAGAGGGCATCCAGAGCTTCGAGACCTGCGCTCTCAAGCGGGATGCTCCTCTCTAGCGCGATCTGCTCGAGCCGATCGAATCGAGCCTGGAACTTGGTGTTTGCGCGGCTCAAGGCGGTCGTTGGGTGGGGTCCCGCGAGCCGCGCCAGATTCACGGCCGCGAAGAGGAGATCCCCGATCTCTTCCTGAACGGCCTGGTCGTCGCCGGCTTCGACCGCCTCCCGTACTTCTTTCAGTTCCTCACTGACCTTGTCCCACGCCCCCTCGTAGCTTTCCCAATCGAACCCGACCGCGGCCACTCGCTCCTGGATGCGGAACGATTTGGTCAGAGGATCGAGCCCCTTCGCCATGCCCGACAGTACGTTCTCGTCCGGCTTTCTTTCAGCCGCCTTCAAGGCCTCCCAGTCTTGTCGCTCACCTTCCCCGAAGAGATGGGGGTGCCGCCGGATCATCTTCTCCTCGAGGCGTGCGTAGATGCTGTCCGAGTCCATCGTGCCCGACTCTTCAGCCACGACGATCTGGAACGCGAGGTTGAGCAGCAGGTCTCCCAGCTCGCCCTCTACATCTTCCGGGCCACCGTCACGGATCGCGTCCACGACCTCGTGCGTTTCTTCGAGCAGGTGCGGGATCAACGACTCCGCGGTCTGCTCAGCATCCCAGGGACAGTTCTCCCGCAGGAAGCGGACCAGCCTGACCGCCCGATCGAGGGTTCCGGGCCCTGGAAAGTGGTGCCGATCGGCTTCGTTGTCGGGGGTGTGGCTCATGAGCGCTCGGGGTCGTATGTGAGGCTAGTTCTTGGCATCTTTCTCGGCTCATGTCAACGAATCCAACCGCCCGAGCTTGGGCCGAAATCGACGCTCAGTCGCTTCTGAATAACGCCAGGACCGTGCAGTCGTCGATCGGTCCCGACGCGCGCCTGCTTCCGATGGTGAAGGCGGACGCCTATGGACTGGGTGTCACCGAGGCGGCACAGGTGCTGGAGCGCACGGACCCTTGGGGATTTGGGGTGGCCACCGCCGAAGAGGGCGCGCAACTGCGCGCGCTGGGCGTCACACGCCCGGTCGTGGTGGTGAGCCCGGTGCCCGAAGGCTCGCTTTTAACTGCGCTGGAGTCGGAGTTGCAGGTTGGGATCTCCAGTCTCGACGCGCTTCGAGAGACCGCGGACATGGCCGAGTCTCTCGGGTCGCGCGCCGGCGTCCACCTCGAGGTCGATACGGGGATGGGTCGGTCCGGCCTCGATTGGCGTGCCGTGGACACTTGGGGTCCACACGTTTCGCAGGCCACCGGTGGCACGCTGCGCTGGGTCGGTTGCTACACGCACCTGCACTCCGCCAACGAGGGGCCGGAGTCGGTGCACGAACAGTGGCGTAGGCTGCAAGGCACGCTCGAGCGCCTCCGCCCACCTGAAGGCGTCGTGGTTCACGTACTGAACAGTTCGGCCGCATTGCGCTTGCCCGAGTATGCGGTAGCGGTGGTACGTCCGGGCATCTTCCTGTATGGCGGTGAGATAGGCACGGGGCTCGTGGTGCCAGAACCCGTGGTCGCGCTGCGAGCGCGTGTCGTGCACATCAAAGAGGCGGCGCCCGGGGACAGCGTCGGTTACGGCGCTACCTACCACGCGCAAGGCGCCGAGCGGTGGGCCACGCTCTCGATCGGATACGGAGACGGGCTCTCTCGAGCTCTCGGCAATCGGGGACATGTGCTGCTACGCGGCGTTCGCGCCCCCATCATTGGACGGATCTCCATGGACGTGACGGTGGTAAACATCACCGGTGTCCCAGATGTCGGGCGCGGCGATATCGCGACGTTGATCGGCACCGACGGCGACGCGCGCATCACCTTGGACGAGGTAGCTGGACTGGCCGGTACCATTAGCTACGAAGTGCTGACCGGCCTCACGCCGCGTATTCCCCGGATTTGGAAGGGTCTAGATGGATCTTGAGCGTCTGATCGACGAGGCTCGAGCTGTCTCTGAAAAGGCTCATGCGCCCTACTCGGGGTTCCAGGTGGGTGCGGCGTTGCTCGCGGAAGACGGATCCGTGCATGTGGGATGCAACGTCGAGAACGCGTCATACGGTCTGACGGTATGTGCGGAACGGTCGGCGGTGGCGAGTGCGATCGCCCAGGGTGTGAAGAGCTTTCGCGCGGTAGCGATCGTAACCAACGGCGAGCGGCCAGTCGGGCCGTGCGGGGCATGTCGTCAGGTCCTGGCGGAGTTCGCATCGGACCTGATTGTGGTGTCGGAGGCCGGTGGTCTTCGAAAACAGTGGACATTGGGCGAGCTTCTGCCCTCACCCTTCGAGGGTCTGCCGGAATGGCCTGGCGGGCAACACGATTGAGACGAGAAAACGTGCGCAGTAAGCTCATTGGATCATTGCTCGCCTTGGCGGCGCTCGGCGTCGTTGCCTGCGCAGAACAAACGCCCACTTCACTCGACGAGAGCCTGCTGCCCGACGAGCCGATCACTTTGGAGTTGCACATCCCGTGGGAGGACTTCGCGTCCAACCTGGAAGTGATCGGTGGATATGGATCCCCTTCGGAGCTGGGCGCCGGCGTGCTCGCCAATTCGTTCGCGGGCACGCTCGACGCCCGCACGCTGCTGCGTTTCGGGGCGTATCCCACTACGGTTTCCGTGAGGGATACCACGGGAACCACGCGGCCCGACTCGTCGCTCACCTTCATCGGCGGTCGCGTGGTCGCGTTCCTCGATACCATCGCGAGCACCAACGAGGGACCTGTGCTGCTGCGCCTGGGAGCGATCCAGCACCCCTGGGACGTGAGCACGGTCACTTGGACCACCGCGGTCGACACGATCAACGATCGGCGGCCGTGGCCGGAGGAAGGTGCTGGGCCAGTGGTGCCTCTGGGTACCGCCGAATGGGACCCGGCGACCGGTGATTCCGTCTGGTTCGAGCTCGACTCGGCGCAGGTGGCTGCCTGGGCCGATACGTCGGAAGTGAGCCGAGGTGCGCGCATCGACTTGCTCACGGAGGGCGCGCGCATCCAGATCGCGACGGCCGTACTACGGCTCAACACGCGCCCGAGTCTGAACCCCGACTCGACGTTCTTCCTCGTCGCTCCGCGCGAGGAGATCACCTTCATCTATAGCCCGTTCCCGGAGCCTCCCCCGGACGGCATTCGGGTCGGCGGGGCGCCGGCGTGGCGAACGGTGCTCGACATACGAGTGCCGACGCAGCTCAACGGCCCGGAGGCGCTTTGTGCGGTGGTCGTGTGCCCAGTGACGCTGCATTCCTCCGAGCTCAACTACGCGGCGGTGGTATTGCGGACCCGAAGAACCCAAGATGCGTTCCAGCCCACTGATACTGTCGCGATCGATGTGCGGCCTGTGCTCAGCCGGGTTGCGTTGCCGAAGGCTCCGCTTGGGAACTCGCTGGTCGGCTTTGCGGGTCGCCTCATCGGGCCCGAGTTCTTCGGGGACCAGGCTGGGCAGGATGTCGAGATTCCGATCACGATCTTTGCGCGGAATCTCGTATCAGGCACGGACGCGGCGGGCTTCGATCCTCCTGAGACGCTCGCGCTGCTCTCGGTGTTCGAGCCGGTCTCGATCACGTTCGCGTCGTTCAATGGCCCAGGGGACGAAAACGCTCCCTTCCTCAAGCTGATCGTAACCATTGGCCGATCCGTGGAGCTACCGTGAGGTCCCTGCTCGAGCACACACGGGTCTTCTTGTTGACTGCGGCGCTGTCCTTGAGCGCCGCGCCGCTGTGCGCGCAATCGCTCTACAACGCGGCGGGGCTCGGCCTGCCGGCAGAGTCGATCGACGGGCGCGGACGGGCGTTGGGCAACCTCGGCATCGGGCTCTTCGGACACGCCATTCTGCCGAGCGATCCAGGTGCGGCTGGTTTGCTCGTCATCCCCGCGGCGGTGCTCGTGGCTCAGCCGTCCTGGGTCGAATACCAGCGCGGTGCGGACGAGAGCGGGAGCTTTCAGGGCAACCGCTTCCCATTGCTCGGCATCGGATACCCGCTCTTTTCGGGCATGTTTACCGCCAACTTCGGTTCCTTCCTCGATCAACGCTTTGACGGCCAACGAGATGTGACAGTGGACTTGCTCGACGGCCCCACGGACGCCAGCGACTTCTTCGAGCAGAACGGTGCCGTCTCCCTCGTCAACTTCGGCTACTCGAGGCGGCTCAGCGACCGACTTGGCGTAGGCTTCTCCGTGGGTCGGTACGCGGGCTCGCTCACGCGCCGGTTGATTCGTGACTTTGGCGACGCGTCCGCCACCGCCAATCTCGAGCTCTACGAGGTCGGCGGCCGCTGGAGCTATTCTGGCGCGTCCCTAACAGCGGGCTTCGCTGCGGACTTGGGCACCATTGTCCGCGTCGCAGGTAGCGCGACCTGGACCGGCTCCCTCAACGCCACCGGATCGGAGGGGACGGACGGGAGCGACCGTTCGTTCGACCTTCCGTTTCAGTACCGGTTGGGGACCAGCGTAGTGCTGGCACCCGGACTGCTCATAACGGCGAGTGTAGTGCGCGCCGATTGGGGAGATATCGCTGACGACCTGAGCACGCCCTCTACGGTGGGGACCACGAACGGATTCGGCGTGGGCCTCGAGTTGTCGCGGGCGCGTCTCCTTGGTCTCACCGCACCGCTCCGATTCGGCTACCGGAAGAGTAGTCTCCCATTTTCCTTCGGGAGTGGGGGCGCGACCGAGACGACCTTGGCCGGTGGCTTCGGGTTCATCTTGAATCAGACAGGGGGGATCACTTTGGCAGGGGCGGACTTCGCGCTAGAAAGGGGTGAGCGTTCCGACTCGTCACTCACCGAAAAATTTTGGCGTGCCACGTTCTCACTGCGCGTAACCGGCTATTAGGCGGCCGACGGTTCCGGAGATCCTTAGGCCCACATAACCCATCCCAGCATGCGCGTCTTCTATCACACCTTCGGCTGCAAGGCCAATCAGTACGACACTGAGCGGATGCGCCAAGAGGTGGAAGCGCGTGGCGGCGAGACCATGCTCAGGCGCTCGGACGCAGACATCTACGTGGTCAATACCTGCACGGTGACCAACAAGGCGGATGCGGGCGCCCGCCGCTTCATCCGGCGCCTGGTACGCGAGAAGCCAGAGGCGCAGGTCGTGGTGGCGGGCTGCTCGGCGGCGCTCAAGGCCGACGAATACCACGCGATGCCCGGGGTTGTTGCGGTCATCGAGGGACATGATCCGGTTGCCGTCGCGGGCGCGTTGGAGCCGGCGACGCCGGTGCAGATCGAGCTGCGTTCAGCCTTGGACCGCATCGACACCGAACCGATCGGCGGCGAGCTGCTGCGGACGCGCCGGGGCGCTACGCGGGGGTGGCTCAAGGTGCAGGATGGATGCGACCGCAAGTGCTCGTTCTGCGCCACGCGGTTGGCTCGGGGCGAGTCGCGCTCCCGGGCGCCGGATCAGGTAGTGGCCGAGGCGCTGCTGTTGTCCGGGCGGCATCCCGAACTGGTCGTGACTGGCATCCACATCGGGCACTACGGGAAGGATCTGGATCCGACCTGGACGCTCTCGCGCCTCGTGGCCCTGTTGCTGGACCGGGTCCCCGACGCACGGTTCCGCCTGGGCAGTATCGAAGCCACGGAGGTAGACGACCTGCTCATCGACCTGCTCGCAACGTCTGGGGGACGTCTCGCTCCGCACGTGCACATGCCGCTGCAGAGCGGGGCGGATCCCGTGCTCAAGCTCATGCGCCGGTGGCACACGCGTGAACAATATCGAGTGCGGGTGTTGGAGCTCGCCGAACGTGTGTCTCCTCTCGGACTCGGCGCGGACGTCATCACGGGATTTCCGGGCGAGAGCGAGCATGACCACGACTCCACCCGAGCGCTGATCGATGAGCTGCCGTTCACCTACCTGCATGTATTCCCGTTCTCCCCTCGTGACGGGACCGTGGCCGTCCGCTTGCCTCATCCGGTGCCGCAGCGCGTGTCAGGGCAGCGAAGCCGTGAGCTGAGGGAGATTGCCCAGGCGAAGGGCAGAGAGTATCGGGAGACACGCGTCGGCGGGTCCGCCGAGGTGGTTGTCGAGGGTGACGGGGGTACCGCGCTGACCGGGGACTATCTGCGAGTTGGGGTGGGCGGTGCACTTCGCACGGCTCACCACCATGAGCAGACCGGCACGCTCGAGCGGCTTCCGACGGGTACACTGCAGGGGGACGCGGACCATCTGTATATTACGTTGTCCCAGCAACCCTCCGTGATTTCAGCATGAACGAGCCCGGGTCCAAGCGCCGCGCGTACGTCGAAACGTACGGATGTCAGATGAACATCAGCGATGGTGAGCTGATGGAAGGCGTGCTCGAAAGTAACGGATACCTCATCGTCGCCACGCCCGAAGAGGCGGACGTCGTACTGATCAATACGTGTGCGATCCGGGAGCATGCAGAGAAGCGCGTGCTCGGGCGCGTCGCGCAGCTCAACGGACTCAAGCGCGAACGCCCCGACGTGGTCATCGGCGTGACCGGGTGCATGGCACAGCGCCTGGGCGAGACCCTGCTCGAGCAGGCGCCCTACGTGGATCTGGTCATGGGGCCCGACGGATACCGGGCCCTTCCCCAGACCCTCGCTAGTCTCGAGCAGAGGCGGGAAGCTCCGGGCGCACGTACGAAAAAGAGGGGGCCCCAACTCGCGGTGCTCGATCTCAGCCTGGGAGAGAACTACCAAGGGCTGGAGCAGCGCCGAGCGGAGGGGCCCACTGCGTGGCTTCCGATCCAGCGAGGCTGCGACCACCGCTGCACGTTCTGCATCGTGCCCTACGTGAGGGGGCCCGAAAAGAACCGTGCCGCCCCAGAGATTCTCAAAGAGGTGCGCGGCCTGGTGGAGACCGGCGTCACCGAGGTTACGCTGCTCGGCCAGACCGTGAACTCCTACGAATGGGGCGATTGGAATTTCCCACGCCTCTTGTCCGACGTGGCTCGGGTCGACGGCATTCAGAGAGTGCGTTTCACGTCGCCGCATCCAAACGACGTTACCCCTGAGCTAGTGGGTGTGATGGCCACCGAGGCTGCGGTCTGCGAGCAGCTGCACCTGCCGGCGCAGTCCGGGAACAACCGCACCCTGAAACGCATGCTGCGCCGATACACGGTAGAAAAGCTGCTGGAAAAGGTCGAGCTGGTGCGCAGTGCAATTCCGGACATCGCGCTCTCGACGGACATCATCGTGGCGTTCCCCGGTGAAACGGATGAAGAGTACGAGGACACGCTCGACCTGATGCGCGAGGTGCGTTTCGACGAGGCGTTCACATACAAGTACTCGCTGCGCGAAGGCACGCCCGCGACGAAGCTGCCGGAAGAAGACTTCATCGACCCGGATCTGGCGCAGGTGCGTCTGGAAGGGCTCATCGAGGTGAGCCGCGCTATCCAGGCCGAGATCAACGCTGCGGAGGTCGGTCGTGTCGAGCGGGTTCTCATCGAGAGGAAGGGCCGAAGGGAAGGCCAGATCCTTGGCCGAACCCGTCGCAACAAGGTCGTGGTCTTCGACGGCGAGCCTGCTCGCGCCGGCGAGTACACGGTGGTCGAACTGCAGACCACGACCGGCGCGACGTTCGCGGGAAGGGAGGTAGCGGGGCCGGCGATGGCAGGACTGAAGTGAGCCGATTCTGGGGAGCGCTGGGAATCCTCATCGTCCTGGCGCTCTCTCTAGGTTTCGCATCGCTGAACGGGAGCCAGCGCGTCACGCTGGATCTTGGCATCAAGACGCTCTACGGAGTCCCACTCACCTTCATCGCGTTTGGTGGCCTGATCACGGGCATGGTGATCATGCTCGTGGCGGGCGTTCAGTCGGACCTCAAGGTGCGGCGGATCTTACGTGACCGGCTCCTGGAGGAGGATCGCGAGGAGCGCAGCCGGTTCGCCGACCGCGATCAGCGTGAATTGTTCGAAGGAGGCGGGGCAGAGAACTGAGGCATGATCTCGGCCGGAGGCGATCGTAATCAGGTCGTTACCCACGGTCGCCACCGCGGCGTTGGCCTTTGCGGCCGGCATCGCGGTGAGTCGCTTCGGCGCACTCGTTACGGTCGCGCCGCAAGTGTCGGTGGTTTCGGTAGGTCGTCGCAACCGGTACGGGCACCCGTCGCCCCGTGTCCTAGGTCGGCTGCTCGCCTCGGGCACGACCTTGTACCGGACCGACCTGGACGGCACCGTAACCCTCGTCGCTCGGCCCGACGGTACGTTCCAGGTGCGTCGAGAGCGTTGACGCGCTCCTGAGCGGTTTCTATCCTCGGGGGTCTCCGTGCTCGTCACGGCTCCGGCCCGCTCACCTCACGTCCCGAGAGCGTACATGCTCGAAAGTCACGTGGTCACGATCTCGCGCTTCGTTGTCGACCAAGAATGCCTGGTCCCAGAGGCGACCGGGGCGTTCACCAACCTTCTGCAAGACATCGCGCTCGCCGCCAAGGTGATCGGGCGCGAGGTCAACAGGGCTGGGCTCGTGGACATCCTCGGTGCTGCCGGCAAGCGAAACGTTCACGGCGAGAACGTGCAGAAGCTTGACGAGTTCGCAAACCGTGTGATGTACCGCGCCCTCGACCACACTGGCCTGGTCGCGTGCATGGCCTCGGAGGAGAACGACGACTACATCCCGATCCCGGAGAAATTCCCCGCCGGGGACTACGTGGTGATCTTCGATCCGTTGGACGGTTCGTCGAACATCGACGTGAATGTGTCGATCGGGACCATCTTCAGCATCCACCGCAAGATCACCAGCGGCGAGCGAGGCACATTGGAGGATTGTCTCCAGCCCGGCTCTCGGCAGGTTGCTGCCGGGTACGTGCTTTACGGGTCTTCGACCATGCTGGTGTACACCACGGGTGCCGGCGTGCATGGCTTCACGCTCGATCCCTCGATCGGTGAGTTCGTGCTCAGCCATCCCCAGATGTGCTTTCCGGATCCGCCGCGCCGGGTCTATTCAGTGAATGAGGCGTATTTCGACCGTTGGTCCCAAGGTCAGCAACGCCTCATCAGCCACCTGAAGAACGACGGTCGCTTCGGCTCACGGTATATCGGGTCGTTCGTGGCCGACTTCCACCGCACGTTGCTCCAGGGCGGCATCTTCATGTATCCCTCGGACCACGAGAACCCGTCCGGGAAGCTTCGACTGCTCTATGAGGCCGCCCCCATCGCCATGATCGCCGAGCAGGCCGGGGGCCGCGCCAGTACTGGGCTACAGGACTTGTGTGACGTCGTCCCGGAGTCGCTTCACCAACGCACACCGGTCTACGTCGGTTCGGCTGATTTCGTCACGTTGGCGGAGGGCTTTCTAAACGAAACCTCAGAAATCTGAGACTTGCCCATTTTCCACGGTGCTTCAGAATACTGACAAGTCCCTAACTCGTTGCTGTGAAGTTGCTTAGGCCTGGACACGAAGTGGCACCCCCTTGCTTGGAAGCCCCTCGGTCCCATGTGCCCAATCCGGGCACCTCATCCATTCCTCAACGGAATAAGGTGACAATGAAGCGTTTTAAGTACTTGACCCTCGCAGCGCTCGTGGCAGTCGCTGCTTGTGACGAGGGAGTCGACCCAGTCGTCGCTCCTCCGGTCATAGGCACGATCGCGGGCGTGGTCACAATTGACGCCGTCGCTGCTGTTGGCGTTACGGTGACGCTGTCGTCCGGTCCTACCGCGACGACGGACGGCACTGGCGCCTTCCAGTTCAACGACGTCCCGTATGGTTCATATACGTTGACCATCACGGGCTACGCCTCTGATGCGACGTTCACAACCACCATCAAGGGCGCGACGATCGCGACTTCTGGTCAGGTGGTTACCGCCAACGTCGACGGTTCCTACGTCCGCACATCGGCCATTATCGGCTCGGTGTCCGTGGGCGGAACCAGCATCTTGGGCGTCTCCGTTGCCATCGGCGGTATGTCTACCGCTGCAACGGCTACCGACGCCAACGGTCAATACTCCTTCAGCGGTCTCCGCGCCGGGAGCTACACCGTCGAGATGACGAATCCGAGCACGGCTTCGTATGACTTCGGTCCGGCGGGGGCGATTCGCGTAGCGGGGCCTTTGTGCCTCCAAGCGTGATGCGCCGTGCGGGCCGCTTTCCAGCCCAAAGCGTGGAGCCCCGGGCGGGGGGCGCGCTCCCTGGGGTATCGACGCGACGCACCCCCAACTTACCGGGCACAAGAGCCCCGCGTCGCGTCGCTAAGCGAGCCCACAATCCACGGAACCCGTAAAGGGCGAGGGGGGGGGCAGG